>Ga0066639_10001017_pt1 | contig 25127 bp, 26 predicted proteins | sample CryGeyCG2114_010_2_FD_59504 | JGI IMG/M metagenome (GOLD analysis project Ga0066639, IMG submission 59504) | Groundwater microbial communities from aquifer - Crystal Geyser CG10_big_fil_rev_8/21/14_0.10 | ecosystem: Environmental > Aquatic > Deep subsurface > Groundwater | place: USA: Utah...
ATGAACTGGCAAGTGTAAACTTGACGCTGCAATGCCACAAATGTTGACAAAGTTAAGTTTCTATGATATATTTAGACGTCGTACCCCACAGCCATAGGAGGCCACAATGTCAAGCAAGCAGATGTTTATTACCCTGCAGCGAAATTGGGTACTCCATGATATTCGTAGTGGTGATAAGGTAGTAGTCCAGCCAGGTCGTTATGCGGTGGAACGGGTTCGCTGTCCACGTCATGGAATTTGGAAGCTCGTACTCAAGAATTTTTATCCTGATGGTTGTATTGGTGCTGATGAGAAATATCTCAGGGATGCTCACAGCGGTAAGATTGTGCCAAGGACTTGGCGGCCTGATACTGATATTAAAAATACTATTGAATTTGAAAATGATGATTCTCCTGAGCTGAATTTTGGTGATGATGAGATTAACCCACGTGCTAACTTTGGCTTTGGTTCAGATGGTAATATGGTCATTCATGAAATCTTCAAGGCCACTGTGGCTGGGAATCATATTGATCGGACAGTAAAACTTGAATCTGTTTTTGAAAATCATCCAATGGTTCGCTATCTCCGAATCTTTGGATTTGTGATTGACTGTAATCGTGAGGATGGAACTTTTCGTGTCCGTCATCCCAGGCTGATTGGATAGGAGAAAGCATGAATACCATTACGATTGACGGTACCGTCTATATGGTTCCAGACGGTGCAGTTGAACAAAGAAAGTTGCTGCGTGGGCGAAAGGCTGAAGTTATTCGAGCCGTGGTTCACTTTCAGAAGCTCCGAGTGATTCCGGCTATGATCTTTGATATCGCCAGTCATACTTTGATCCCAAATCAGAATCAGGTAGTCTTCAGCTTGGCTGGTGTGGAATACATTTTTTATGAAGAAGGACTTGATCCGACTGAATATCTTGTAATGGTCGGAGATGATCTGTATGAAGTTATTGATGACTTTGATTTTGAAGTACATTTCAAGAATTTTGGTCTGAAGCGATGTGTCGTCAAGCCAGCAGAGTGTGTTCAACTCGAGTGTGTCTAAAAACTCCATAACATGGAGCTTTTTTGTTTTAAATTAAACTGTGGTCATGCTGAACCTGCCTGCCGGCAGGCGGGTTTATTTCAGCATCTCCGTTTAGTTGCCAACTGTTTGAAAACCCTGAAATTAATTCAGGGTAACAAGGTGTTTGGTTTTATAAGTTGAAGAATTTTAGGTAATAGACTGCGACACCGAAGGCAACTGAAACATTTAGGCTTTCTTTCATGCCTTTCATGGGTAGTTCGACTGCTTGATCGCAGCGGTTTAATAGCTGTTTGGATAGCCCCTTGACTTCATTACCGACAATCAAGGCTACTTTGTCGCTGGAGTTTATTTCGCGAATATCAATGCTACTTGTTGATTGTTCCAATGCGATGATAAAATAGCCTTCTTTTTTTAGCTTTTCAATCACTTGCCAAGTGTGGTAATGGTGTTCCCAGGGAACATATTTATGGGCTCCGAGTGCAGTTTTAGCGATTTGTGGTTCATTTTTGTCTGGTCTGCCGGTATAACCGGTCAAGTATATTTTTTCTACTCCAATAGCGTCTGAAGTACGAAATATTGAGCCTACGTTGTATAAACTGCGAATATTAGGTAAAATAATTGACAAGTTCATAGATATGTGATAATAATAAGAGTTCTCAAACCCCTAAAAAGGAGGATAAAATGGATGATTTTAATCTTGGATTTACGATTACATCTTCGTGTCTTGTTGTCGCCTGGCTCATTGCGTACATTTTTTTGATGGTTCGACTGAATTTGGATTATTCCTTGAGAAAAAATAAAATTTCTAATTATGATTTGAGTGTTTATGGTAGTATCATTTTGGTGGATGTTTTGGTCGTACTGGCATTGATGTTTGTTGTGGTTCAAGCAATTTATAATGACTTTAGTTGGGTTTTGTTGGTGGCAATAGCACTGAGTTGGCTTTTGTTGATTCTAAGTCCTCTAGCCAATAATGTAGTTGCAGCTAATTTGATTCACAAGACGATGGAGACCGGGAAGGTATTTCCAGTTGAGACCAAAAAGCTAAACATTCTCAATGGCTTGGCTTTTGTCTATGGGATTGCTGTTTTCTGTATTCATCTCTATTTGGTCTTTTATAAATTTAGAGGTTTTATTTAGATCCAATTGAAATCAAGCGCCATCAAAAATGGAGGTATCATGGATAAGTTTAATGTTAGTATGACAGCTTTCGTATCTGTTTTTATTGCTTTTTGGTTGGTCTTTTATATTGTCTTGATGGTTCGACTGAACAAGGATTACAATCTGTCAGCTAATCATATAGATAAATATGCAGATTTTTCTATCTATGCGAGTATTATCGTCACAGAAATATTTGCTGTTTTGTCTCTACTTTTCGTGATGATTCAAGCAATCGGGAACAAATTTGACTGGTTACTTTTGGTTGGGTTGTTTATTGGTTGGATTTTAATCGTTGCGGTACCGATTTTAGGCAATGTCAATGCGGCCAATGCGCTTCACAAGATTAATGATCGGCAGGGATATAAGCAGTATAATAATCAAAAGTTGACGATTGTTAATAGCGTGGCGTTGATTTACGGTGTTTTGATTTTCGGTGTGCATTTGTATTTGGTTTTTGCTGACTATATCCATAGCTAACCAGGAGGTGTTATGAACCAGACAATCTATTTTTAACGATCATATCATGTGTGTCAATTTGTGTTTGGCTTATTCTGTACGTTGTTTTGATCGTTCGGTTGAATAAAGACTATTCTTTGGAGCGAAACAATATTTCCGATTATGATTTTTCGCTTTATGGCAGTATTACATTGACGTCTGTCTTTGCGGTGATTTCATTGGTTCTGGTTTTGGTCCAGTCGGTGATGAATGCTTTTGGCGGGGTTCTGTTTGCCCTAATGTTCTTTAGTTGGATTGTATTGCTGGTTGTTCCAATCATTGGAAACATCAATGCCGCCAATAAAATTCATGCTACCTTGGCCAAGAACTGTTCTGGTGGGGGTACGTTTAGAAATCACAATAAGGTAGAAATGAATTATCGGAGGTTGAATATTGTCAATCTGATTGCATTGACGTATGGTACCATGATCTTTAGTATTCATCTCTACTTGGTCTTTTCCACACTGGTGGGAAGATAGGAGGTCGCGTGGTTGAAGAAAAGCCAAGTCATTGGAAAAGCAAATTTGTCATGTTTATCATCCTGATTGCGGCCGTTGCTTTTGGTACGGCTTATTTTCTCAATCAGTATAAATTTTCGGTCAATTTTGATTGCAATTATGGGCCAACAGATCCAGTCGCCACTGATGTCCAGACCGGAACAAGCGGAGCTGATATCGTGGAGCCATCATCTGAGGTGTCCCATGAAAAACGATAAGAAAATGATGAGTCCCAAGGTAGAGGATGATCTCAAGGCTGGAATGATGCTGTCAGTACTGCATTTGCTGGCGTTCAATAATTAAATAGCTACAAAGTGGCTATTTTTTGTTTTTTACAAAAATATCAAGAAATACTAGCTGGCATAATCTTGATAAAAATATTGTCAGTCAAAGATAAGTACATTCAATTTAGAAACATGGCGTCGCCAAAGCTGTAAAATCTGTATTTTTTTTTGATGGCTAAATTATATATTTCTAACGTTTTTTTTCTGCCAATCAGGGCCGAAACCATCATTAATAAGGTGGATTTCGGTAAATGAAAATTTGTAATTAGGTTATCAATGATTTTGAATTTATAGCCAGGATAAATAAAAATATTCACATCTTGTTTGATGTCATTGATTTGTTTTGAGTTTAGTATTTGGTCAGCGAGGGCCTCCAAAGTCCTGGCCGAGGTGGTGCCAACGGCAATTATCCGTTTCCCCCTTTTTTTGGCTTGACGAATTTTTCTTATCAAAGATTTTTTAAGTTCAACATATTCTGCGTGCATGGGGTGGTCTTCTATTTGTTGTGTTTGAACCGGTTCAAACGTGCCGCGGCCGACGTGGAGAGTGAGATATTCAATGTCAACCCCCTTTTGTTCAATTTGCGTCAATAGGCGCTTGGTAAAATGAAGCCCGGCGGTGGGGGCGGCAACCGAACCGGTTTTGTCAGCGTAGACAGTTTGGTAATTAGCTTTGAGCTTTGAGCTTTGAGCTGTTAGGGACGGTATTTTTGACATTATATATGGTGGCAAGGGCGTTTCCCCTATTTTTTCAATCAAAGTATAAAGTTTTGAACCAGAAAGATTAAATTTGATTTGCCAGGTTTTGTCTGTCAATTTCTTGAGTAAAATTCCATTTAATTGAGGTGAAAATTTAATTGTTTGATCTGGATTTAAACGTTTGCCTCTAACCATGACTTCCCACTCACCTCTCTTGTGATCTTTGAGTAATAAAAGTTCAACTTGGCCGCCAGTGTCTTGTTTCTGACCAAATAAGCGAGCTGAAAAGACTTTGGTGTCATTGAAGATCAATAGGTCACCGGGTTGAAGATACTCTTTAATTTGATAAAATCTTTTGTGATCAATTTGGTTGTTTTTTTTGTCGAAAACAAGAAGCCGCGAATGATCGCGGGGGTTTTGAGGTGCTGTCGCAATGAGACGGCGCGGTAAAGTGTAGTCAAAGTTTGATAGCTTCATTAATTTGGACGGTTAAATCTTTAAATGAAACACGATCGTCATAATTATCACTGACATAACGGTACAAAACCGTGTGATTTTTGTCTAGCAGAAACATCGCTGGCTTGGCGGTTGTATGACCTTTATATTTTGTTTTAAGATTAAGCTTTGAGATTAGTTGAGTATTTGGGTCTGATAACACCGGAAAAGGTAATTTGAGGAAGGTTTTTAGCAGGTTTGATTTCAATTGGCTGTCATTTGATATGGCCACCAGTTTGATATTTTTTTGATCGAAAAAATCGATATTCTGTCCTAGTTCTTGAAGTTGTTTTTTGCAAAAGGTACACCACGCACCACGAAAAAAAAGCAGCAAAACATAGTTGTTTGGGGTGTATTTATATAAGTTAAAGGTTGAGTCGTCAGGCGTTTTGAGTGTAAAATTGGTAAACTTCATAAGATTAACAACAGTCTTCAAGGTGCAGGTTTTGAGTGATTTTTTTGGCTTCAATTTCGTATTTTTTTACGCAACTATCAGAACAAAAATATATGCCGTGTTTTTTTATCGGTGTAGCAGTTATTGATTTGGCACAAACTATGCATTTTTTTTGTTTTTTTAACATAGTTATTTCGTTATGTTGTCTTGATCAGATCGGTGTTCAATGTTCGGATCGCCATCAACTTCTTTTTTAACCTCTTTGATTAAATTTTCTTCTTTTTTAACTTTTTCCAGTTCTTTTTTTATTGCGTCTTTCTCTTCTTCTTCTACTTTTTGCAAGGCAATATTTTTGGCTTTGTGGAGGCCCATAATGGCAAAAACAAAAGCAGCGGCAATTATGATGCCGATAATATTACTGGCAAAAAGTTTGATTCCTCCAAACGTAAGAGTATTTTGCCATAAAGCTAAACCAATACCAGCGGTAGCTAGAGGCGGTAGCAGAGCGACGGAAATGGCAATCCCCGGCAATGATTCAGAGAGGTCTGGCCGGGCCCAGGCAAAGGCAGCGGCAATACCGGCTGCGAGCGCAACATAAAAAAAGCTAAGATTAATGAAGGTGCGGGAAATAATTTCTGATTGAACATCTGCGGCTGGAGCCAATAAAGTTGTAATAAATGAAAATATAAAAATAATCAAAATTGATTTGATCAATATTTTAGCCGAACGCCACAAAACATGGCTGTTGAGAATTACAATGCCAAAAGCAAACGCTAGAATTGGTGTCAAAAGTGGCGTGACCAGCATCCCACCAATAATGATCGAAGCGTTGTTTAGTAAAAGACCCAAGGTAACTATTATGGTTGAGAGAATAAGCAGTAAATAAAAACGCCAGTCCATTTTACTTTTTTCAAATAGATTGGCGGCGATTTTTTTTATTGCATCTTCACTTAGATTGAGTGTGGCTGACATAATGGTGATTAATTAGAGCTATGAATTATTAACATTTGGTTAACTATATTAATTTAATAATTAGTTAATTGGACCAAACAAGTTAAATCGCAATGCAATATTATTATAGCAAATTAAATAAATTAAGCAAAAAACCCCCAAATTGCTCGAGGGTTTTTTATATTTCAGTAGACTGATTATCTTGAAGCACCAGAATACGCGATCGCTCTCATAATAGCCCAATGATGGGAACTACTTGGAAGATACTTGTAAACTGATTTGAAGGTTCCAATGGCAGCTTTTTCAGAATCAATGTTGCGAACAACATTTCTGATCTTGTAGGCTACATAGTACATTGCCCATTCATCGTGAACGTTTGAGTAGTTTGGCAGACGTTTGTAGACCTTGATAAATTCGGTCAACGATGCTTTTTCTACTGATATGTTACGTTCGTGTGGCTTATGACTGGTTAATATCAGTGAAATGTCAGTCCATTCTGCTGTAGTGGTTGGAACTTTATGATATATCTCATAATAGTCACCAATCACACCTTTGCGATCTCGGACGGACATTTTGCTTGATTCTGCTGTACCGTATGCAATGAAGTGTACAACTGACCATTGTGTTCCAGCCGGAGCGACCTTGGTTATACTCTTGAAAAAGTCAAGACCTTCTTGTTCATAATTCAGATTCGGTGTTGCGCTACGTCTTGGAAATGAACTCATTGTAGCACTGGCACTTAGTGGTTTGATCAAGAGTTTAATTTCTGTTGCAGACAGAATTTGATCCAGAGTCAATTCTATGTCCATGACACCATCATTGTCGATATCAATCTGTTTTGTCTCGCCAGTAGCCATAGTGACTGATAGTGGTTCACTTTGAACAACGATTGTGGCCGTTCCAGAAGAGACACTGATACTGTTGACTCGAAGTGAGTGATTGCCTCCGGCAAAACTTAGTGTAGCCCCCGTGGTCATTGTGGCGGTAGTACCGTCAGAAGACAGCTCAATGCTGGTGTCGTTTGTGACTGTTATTTGTGGTGTTACTGTAGTTGGGGTTGTTGGAGTGGTTGTAGTGGTTGGGGTTGTAGTAGTCGTCGTTGTTGTTGTGCCGCCGCCACCGCCGCCGCCACCGCTACCAGTTGCTTTGACTGTAAATGAGGTGTTGGTGAATGTTGGGGTGTAACCATCTCCGCCCAAAGTTCTAATGGCAATAGTCACTGTATCGTTTGATGTTAAGCTTGGGGCAGTGTAGCTGTAACTCCATGATGAACTTGAGCCAGTCATTTCTGTCCAGGCAACATCGTTGCCAGAAGCGGAACTATATGATAGACGGATTTCCGGTGTGCCTGATGGAGCTGAGCCAAATCCAGCACTAATTGATGCTGAATTCCCAATGCCGACTGTACATCCAGATGTACATGATCCAACATTGACTGTCAGTGAAGGTGTAACTTCACTCCAGTATCCATAGCCATAATTGTATCCACTGTCTGCGTAACTGTAACCATATCCATAGCCACTATTTTGAGTTGCGAGAGCGTTCATATTTGTAACTAGGATTACACTAACTGCTAGAACAAATACGAACAATACTTTACTAATCTTTTCTTTGTTTTTAAACATTTTTTTTATTTGAGATTTCATGTCTTTGTTTCTTAACGTTTTAACCAGCCGACCTTTTTTATATCTGGCTATGGAAAAGTTGCATAAATTTAGTACTTAAGTTTGGCCTATAAATACATGCAATTTATCCGATACGTTTATTATTATTTATATCGATTTTATTATACCATTTTTATGTGTAGGTGTCAGTTTTGATGCTTATTGTTGTGGATAATTAATTGAGTGCTTATTTTGGTTGATTAAAATATTTTTTATTTTTTTCGAAATAATCATTGGTATAGATTGAAATTAAGCCGAGGAATAACCCCAGTATGGCGGCGATAATGGTGTTATTGATAATATTCGGACTAATGGGTGACGTTGGTAATACTGGTAAAATACTCATGACTGTATCTGCATTTTTGATAAACTTGTCATTTTCAATTGAATATATTTGGAAATTTAATTCGACAATTTTTTGTTCCAATGTATTTATGGTTTGAATGTTTGATTCTAACTTCTCCTGATGGGATTCTGTTAGTTTGAGGTATGTCTCTGCCAGTCGAGCTTGGGCATCAGATTGGGTTTGTAAGCGTGAATTAGTTTGTTTGTAATCGTTTTCTAACTCTAGATTTAATCTATGATTTATGGTCTCCAAATAAGCTATGTCTTTGGTGGTGGTAATTACTTGATTATTTATGGTCTCAATTTCTTTATCAATCAGTACTAATTGTTTTTCAACGGCCTTGTGGTGCTTGTTAATTATGTAATCGCTGATGATTTGATTTAATTGTATAGCCGACTCTGCAGAGTTGCCTCGGTTTTTTATAATAATTAAACGAGAATCAGGATTAATTGTTAAATCGAACTTGTTTAACAGTGCATTGACATTGTCTTCATTGTCGGGTTGTCCCAGCAAAATAGCCAGTTCTTTTAATGTGGATTTTCCTTTGATGGTCAGTTTTAGATCAGCTGGTGATTCGATTGGATCCATGTTAATTATTCCGATTTCTATAACAGAATCTGTTTCATATGTTTTGGGTAAAAGCAATGAAATGATGGTTGATATTATCATGGTAATAAAAAAGATGATAAGGATTTCAACTTTTCTTTTTTTCAGTACCCTCAAGTATTGAATCAAATCAGGTATGTTGTTTTGTTGTTGTTCCCCTCCTGGTTCAGTCACGACGTTTTGTGACAAGGATTGATTGTATTCTGATGACATATCATGTTGTTACGATTTGAGTAAATTATGAAAATTATAAGCCAATATCCCAATATATTCGTGGGTGGCTAGATTTATTTTGTTCCAATTGTCAGTGTTGGGGAAAAAGTCCAGGATGGAATATCGACCAGTGAATTGGAAATCGGTTGGGGCTGGAATCAGTTGGTCATTTTCGAGTGTCAGTATTGATCGTGGCATGTGATAGGCGGACGTGATTAAAATTGTTTTGTTATTTTCGGTTTCAATCCCAGACAAATAATCCGCGCTTTGGTTGGTGGTGTTAGAATCATTATCATAGACTATTCGGTTTCTGGGTACACCACGGTTAATAAAATATTGTTCAATATCTTCTTGGTGAACAGAGCGATCAAACAGATTGCGGCCGGAAATAATTAAATGGTAATTGATATTGTTTTCTTTGGCATAATTGATTAGTCTGAGAGCTTCAGAAGCGCGGATTATATCACTTTGGTGGTTTCCGGTGAGGAAAACAAAATTATAAGCTAAATTTGAGGACAATGATTCAATATTCAGTGATGGGTAGTTGTTTTCCAGTGGGTAGATAATTAAATCAGCACTTGGCGTAATTGAAGTTAGATAAAATAGAGCAATTAGAATTATGGCGGTAATTCTGGTTAATTTATTTTTTAATTTTATAATAATCAAAATCAGTAAAAAAATGGCGATCAAAAGAAGGATCATTTCGATCCGAAGAAACTGTTGTAACAATTTACTGATGATTATCATTTTTGTAGGTAGGGATTAAAAATTTAAGTTTGTTGACTATGGCTTCCTTGTTGTTTTCTTTGGCATAGTTCAAAAGTTCGGCCAGATGATTTTCCCAGTTATCATAAACAACGGGACTTAGTTTGGCTTGGAAAATTTTGTTATTGCTGGTCGAGATTGTTCCCTCCTCAGCAGTCAAGAGTTCTTCAAACAATTTTTCACCTTTTCTTATACCCGTAAAAATAATCGGTATATCTCGATCAGGCTCAAAACCGTTGAGGCGAATCAACTCCTTGGCCAGATCAATAATTTTAACCGGTTGTCCCATATCTAGAACAAACACTTCTCCACCGAGTCCCATTGATCCTGCTTGCATTACCAGTAAAACAGCTTCAGATGTGAGCATGAAATATCGTTTCATGTCAGGATGGGTTATTTCAACCGGACCGCCTCTTTTTATTTGCTCTTTGAATATTGGGATTACACTGCCACGACTACCAAGCACATTGCCAAAGCGAACGGACATGAATTTTGTTTGGCTACTTTCAGACAATTTTTGACAAATCATCTCACCGACTCTTTTTGATGATCCCATGACCGATGTTGGATTGACCGCTTTATCAGTTGAGATGAAAACAAATGACTCAACTTGATGTTTTTGCGACAATCGAGCCAAGTTGTAGGTACCAAAAATATTGTTAATTACCGCTTCTTCGGGATGAGATTCCATCAAAGGCACGTGTTTGTATGCGGCGGCATGGAAAACTACTTGGGGCTTATATTCAGTAAAAAGTTGATTGATTTTTTTTTGGTTACGAACATCAGCAATCACAAATTGGGCTTTTATGTCCGGAGATTGTCGAAGTAACTTGCGTCTAATATTAAAAATCCCCGTTTCGTCTTGATCAATAACTATCAAGTGTTCGGGATGGAATTTACTGATTTGGACTGCCAGCTCGGAACCAATTGAACCAGAACCGCCTGTAATTAATACGGTTTTATTATGGATAAAAGAGGAAATTGCGTGTGTATCCAGGGTGATTTTTTTACGGCCAAGCAGATCATCCACTTTGACATCTCGCAATTCGTGAACGGCAATTTTTTCATGCAGCACCTCATTTATGGTGGGAACAATTTTGATTTTTTTGATGCCGGAATTGCGAGCTAATTCTACGGCTCGCTTGATGGTTTGTGAGTTATCAGATGCTAGAGCAATAATTATATTGTCGACATGATTATTTTTGATGATTTTTGGCAATTGATCAATTCGGCCAAAAACTTTGAGACCGTGAATTAAAACGCCTAATTTCATTGGATTATCATCAACAAAGCCAATCGGATTGTAAGGACTGGTATAATTGTTAATCAAACTGCGTAACAATTGCTCACCGGATTCGCCGGCACCGACAATGAGAGTTCGCTCTTTTGGTGGCGGGGTTCGGAGTTCTTGTGAGATAAGCCGTTTCGCTAGCCGAAGAGCGCCGGTAAAAAATAATATCAATAAATAGCTGATGATCAAAGTTGAACGAGGAAATCCGGACAAAAGGTGAAAGCTTTGAGAAGAATATAGAAGTAATGAAATTATTATGTATGAAAAAGATAGCCCTTTAATCAAATTAACCAAATCTTTGGTACTGATAAATGACCAAGAAAATGAATATAATTTTACCATGTAAAAAGTGGGGACAATGACAATGTACGATGCAAATAACAGGGATTTAATCGCGTCAAAATGTTGGGCGGGAATGTGATTGTCAAAACGAAGCAGAAATGCCAGGTAAATTGACAGCGTTATAATCAAAATATCACTAATTACAAAAAAAAGGGTTCTTTTCAATACAGTTCTTCTGGTTATATTTTGGAATAAGTTTTTCATGATTAGGAAAATTCTTTCAAGCAATGTTCTAAAGCCGAGACTATGTAATCGATTTTGGTGGTCGATAAGTTGTTATAAAATGGTAAGGCAATTGTCGAGGCCCCTAATCTGAGTGTAATTGGGAAATCGGTTGATCGGTATGAAAATTGACTTTCATAAAATGGTTGCTGATGAATGGGGTAAAAATAATAGCCACATTGAATGCCATAGTCACTCATAGCGTTAATTATTTGGGTTCTTTGGTCTTTTGAATAGTTATCATTTAATTGAACTATAAAAACAAACGGATTGGTTCTCAGATCTGGGTTCAAATGGTCGGTCAAAATTTTGACTTGTGACAAGTTGCTGATTTTTTTTATATAATAATCGGCCACTTTTTGACGCTTGATTTTAATTTCTTCAATTCGGCTGAGTTGAGCGGTACCCAAGGCACAATTGATGTCTGACAGGCGGTAATTGTAACCTAAGCGCTCATGTAGAAGCCATTGGTTATCGAAAAAGCCACGACCTTGATTGCTCATGCTGCGGATAATGTTGGCCAAATATGAATCATTGGTCAAAACCACACCGCCTTCGCCGGTGGTGATCTGTTTGTTGGGATAAAAACCAAATATGGCGGCGGTGCCAAAGCTACCACACATACGGCCGTTGTATTCTGAACCCAAAGCTTCGGCTGAATCTTGGATTAAATACAGGTTGTGTTTTTTAGCAATTTGTTCGAGGCGGATCCAGTCAGCCGGATAACCAAAAACATCAACCGCTAATATTGCTTTGGTTTTGGGGGTGATTTTGGCTTCAATTTGGTCGGTGTCAATATTGCCGCTTTGGCTGAGAACATCAACAAAAATCGGCGTGGCTCGTTCAAAAAGAATGCAGTTTGATGAAGCGATAAAAGAAAAAGGGGTCGTGATTACTTCATCGCCCTCCCCTATTTCTAATGCTTTGATTATCAGGTGCAAACCACTGGTGCCGCTATTTACAGCAATACAATGCTTTACTCCAATATAATCAGCCATCTTTTGTTCAAATTGAGCACCGGCTGGGCCAAGGCTGAGCTGAGAGCTGTTTAAGACATCTAATACCGCTTGCTTCTCAACTTCGGTGATATCCGGTTGTGCTAGTGGGATCATAATATTCAGTTTATATATAACTAAATTAGCAGATTTTGGTCAATTTAGCAAAAAAATCATGTGAATATCTTTTTGCATGTTTGCCAGTATCTAGAATGTATTGATTGTTTAAAGTTTGACTGATTTGACTGGCTAAAGATAGTATAATAAATCACCAAAGGTAGTCTGATTGTAAGAGCCAGGAATAAAATCAGTCGAGTAACCAGTTTGTCCCAGGTTGAAAAATGTTTTTTGGCAAAATACATTTTACTTTCTATTTGATAACAAATGTAAATAAGTTTTTCAACACCTTTTTTGGTGCTTTTGCCTACATGGTGGGTGATTTTTGCCGTTGGAACGTACAAAATTCTCCAGCCAGCTTGCTTGATGCGGTAGCACCAGTCAACATCTTCAAAGCTAAGAAAAATTTTCTCATCTAATGCGCCAACCGAGTGCAGTATGTCATTATGTACCATGAGGCAAGCGCCGGAGGCGTTGTTTATATCTTGTGGTTCGTCGGAATCAAAGTCCCAAAAGTAAGATTGGGTGCGGCGGCCGAGAAATTTTTGCAACAGTCTATTTTTTGTTAAAAGTTTTTTGATGAAGGCGGAGAAAAGAAATTTAGGGAAGCAGTAGGTAATGAAAGTGGTTGAATGAGTGGGAAATTGGCGCAAGGACCTTTGTAATGAACCATCTGAGTTGAATAGTTTGGCAGTAACAGCTCCGACTTGTGATTCAGTTTCAAGCGCTTGAACCAGATGGTGTAAAAAATCCGGAGCGACTTCAGTATCATTATTTAACAGCAAAGAATGTCCGGGGAAATTATAGTCTTTTATTTGTGTCAAAATTTGGTTGTTGCCGCCAGGAAAGCCTTTGTTCTCTTGATTGCGAATTAAGGTAATTTCATGGCCAAATTTATGTTCAATTACATCAGCATCATCACCATTTGAACCATTATCCACCAGAAAGATTTGGTAGTTTGGATAATTTACCTGTCTGAATGATTCAAGACATTTAATGGTGTCAGCCAAACCATTCCAATTGAGAATAATAATCGAGACCAATGGTAGTGACTTATTTGATTGGGCTGGTGATAACATAATTGTCCTTAAGTTTTGGGATTAAAAATATAATTCCAGCAAATACGCCTAGATAGGCAAAGATTGGAAAGTGAAGCACGGCCGGAAAGCTTAGAAGAAAAACTGCGGTTGATGTAAACATGGCGATAGTGCCCAAAACAATCCCTTTATCCAGTGGGTTTTGAGTTAAAAAGTAAACATTAAACAATTTGATGTAAAGAATGTAAACCGGAGTAAAAATGATTAGAGTTAAAGGAAGTCCCAGCATGTACAACAAAGCAAAGTAGTAATTTGAGGTGCCGGGGGCGGTGCCCAAACCATAACCGTGAATGGGTTTTTTTTGTAACCCTTTGAGCATCAATTTTTGATCATCAAAACGGCCTCGAATTGAATTTGATTCAAAAGATTCTGAGAATATTCTGGCTTCGACTAAAGTGTATAAGCTGGTACCATTGAAGACTTTTTGCGGAATAATAATTGTTTGATCAATGACAAAAAATAACGATATGACAATCAACAGGCTTGAGAAAACCATTTTCCAAGCCACCTTTCTTTTCATTACAGTCATAAAAATTACCATCATCGATGCAAGTACCCCGAGCCATAAACTGCGAAAAAATCCGAGGAGCAGTGATATTGTTGGGATGATCGCTAAAGACAAAAAAAGTAGTTTGCGTTTGGTAAATAATACTTTGTGAGACGTTTTGGTGTTTGGAAGGAAGATATACATACCGATTATTAGCGGTAGCGTCAAAGCAGCCATGAAGTCAGCCAAACGTTTGACTACAATGCCTCCGGGATCTGCTTGGTAACCAAATTGGGACGGATCAATAATGTAAATTATCAGTCCACCTAATTCAATAATCAGCAACCAAGCGATCAAACTAAAGACAACTATATAGAGTTGTTTTTTGTTTTTTATAAAGGTCGTGGCAAAGAAAAAATAGACAATAAATTCTAATAAGGGAAACATATCAGCCAGAATGAATTTGATATCATTGCCTCGGAGAATACTGATTAATCCTATAATGATAATTAACAGGCCGCTAAAAAAAAGATATTTGTCCATTGAAGACGGTATTTTGACGGATTTTTTCTTCCAGGCTTGGGTCAGATAGATTAAAAAAAGAACAATGATAAAAAAGGCGCTAATCAAAACTCGCGTACTGCCGTGACGCCACCAACTGGTCAGAACCAAATAGACATAAATTGGATTATATATCGCCAATAGGCCGAGCAGGAGTACGTACACTGGTTGGCGGAATAATTTGGCAAAGAAATAAAGAATGATCAGGCCGGCAACTAAAAGCAATATGGCCAAGGGAAATTTTGGCGTGATAAACTGTGATACAAACCAAAAAACAATCGCCTCCAATAAAACGATAACCGAGAAATATAAAATCTTGTAATGTATCTGATTTAGTTTGAATTTTATTTTTGAGGACATAAAATATTGTCCCCTCCTGTCAGCCTATTTCTTCAAAATATATTCGTTAAAATGATAACAGTTTAATTGCAAAAATAATTTGTGGATCAATTGTTTTATTTTGCTGCTTGATGAAATATCGTCATCAAAATGAGCCATATTTTCTGGCGTATCATTAAGCACCTGGGCGATAGACAATGGAGATGTTTGCATTAATTGGTGAAATGATTCAGGGGTAAAAATATATGGGTGTTCAGTTTCTCGAATTACTGATTTAACGGCAAATAATGGGCCGGAAAAAGTATTCATGGCCACGTATATGATACCACCGGGCTTGAGGACTCGATGTGCCTCTGAGAGATTCTGATCAACCGATTCGACGTGATCCAGTACGTTGCGAGAAATAATTAGATCAAACGTATTGTCGTCAAAGGGTAGTTCTTCCCCGCGGGCGCTTTGATAGTTGACATCATTATTAAGAATGTCAGAAAAATATTCTTTGTATTTGTCAGCGAGTGGATCTACGGCGTGTTTCTGACAGGTGGTCATATGATCAATCATGGGCGTTGCCGCGCCGCCAATTTCCAACACCTTGCTTGCGGCTGTGATCTCGTGATGAGGATTGAGTAGATTCTCCAATCGAGTTGCACGTTGCTTGATTTCTTCTCGATATTCTGGGGAAATAATTAAGTCCTGTTGTTTTTGCCACCAGGCAGCTTCAGCTGCTTGCGCGGCGTCCCAACGTTCTTTGCTTACTGTCATAATCGTATATGTGGAACATTGTTTAGTGATAGTTGTTATCAATGTTCGGTTATGATTTATTTTCTTTTATGGTAATTTCCTTTTTTTTGATAATACAGGCCAAACAAGAACAGATCATTAGGGCGAGGAATATTAGTAATAGGTCTTCCGTATAAAAATAGGTAATGCCAAGGGCGCTGAAAATTAGAAAAAATACTAACCCGATCAGTGATACTTGTTGGTGAGAATAGCCGATGATATTTGCTCGTTGATAAAAATGAGACCGATGTGATTGACACCAAGCTTGATGACAGACTATTCGGCGCAATATTGTAATTGTAGCATCAAATATAAACCAAGAAAAGGTCAGGGCAACGGGGATAATTAGTCTGGCATCAAATAAACTGAGTAAAATAATGAGAAAACCAATCGTATAGCTACCGACGTCGCCCAAGAAAAGTCTGCCCTTAAGGTTGTGATTCAAAAATACGACCAAAGCTAGGATAAGGAATGTGGCGGTATTGGTGATTAAATCATTTAGTATAATGTGACCAAGATAGAGTAAGACAAAACTGGCTGTAATGGCTTGAAAACCGGAGAACCCATTCAGACCATCCATGAAGTTGAAATAATTGATATTGGTTACCAGCCAAATGATGAATAATAGACTCAAAAGCCAGCCAGAAATACTAAAAAAGATTAAAGAAAATTCTTGAGCTATTGGCAGAGTTAAAACGGCAATGGCAGCAATGGCAATTTGGAAAATAAGCCGAATGACCACGGGGATATAAATTATATCACTGATATAGCCCAAGATCATCATTAAAATAATTACACTCAAGTAGACAAAGAATGATTTGATTGAAATGGAAATGTTGCCCGTTGTCCAGGCGATAATTAACGCCAATAACAAACTTAAGATAATCGCGAGTCCCCCACCACGTGGAGTGGGAGTTTTGTGCGAGCTGCGGTGATTTGGGATGTCAACCAATTTTAATTTAGGTGCGTATTTGATAATCAAATTCAAAAGCAGCATGGTAAAAATAATAACGACCAAAAATGTTGCAAATTGAATTAAGTCAGAAGCGTTGTTCATTGCTGTTTGCTATATAGAGTATATTTTTTGCCAAAGAGGCTCTTTAAAACTCCTAATAATATACCTAATTCTAAGTAAATAATGCTAAAAATCGTCGAAATTAACGGCCAGTGGCGATGATTTTTTTCTAGAAAGTAACCCAGAATGGCAAAGGCGTAGATTCCAACCTGAGCGACAAAGAAATATAAATAGATTGAAATTGAAAAGATTAAGAAACCATTTGAAATAAATATTGCAATCAGAAAAAACGGAGTGAGGTAACGCCAAAGTCGATAAAAAATAAAATGAAAACTCAAAATTGGGTGCCGCAAAATGTTCAAGAGGAATAAGTGATATTTGATTGCAGAAAATGATTGGATAGTAAATCGCTGCCTGGAAGCCAGTTGTCGTTTCAAATCAGTGGCAAATTCTTCATAAGCAATTGCCTCTTGAGCGTGAACTACTTTGAAACCTTGGGACAGTGAATCAGGCCCAGCAACTTGATCAATATCAACATCCAGTGGGATTGATTTAAATAACTTTCGTCTAATGCTCATGTTGGCTCCACTGGTTTTACTTAAAACACCCAGATTACTTTGAGTTCGACGAAGAAAATATTCCAGTTTCCAATACAAACCTTGGCTTCGACCCAAAGTAGAGTCTTTTAATTTGTAATCAACTAAAACACCACTGGTAGCACCAACATGTTTGTCAGTGTATGGTTGGCATAACTGTTTCAAGCAATTATGATCATAGATTGTTTCTGCGTCTGTAAAAATTAAAATATCGTTCTCAGCCTGCCGTACCGCTTCGTTGTGTGCCGAGGCCCTTCCTTGTCGTGGTAAATCCAGGGCTTTGATGTTCCAGTTTTGCCACTTGAGAGCTTCATTGACTGTCTGATCGGTGGAACCATCAGACGCAATGATTATTTCTAATTTTTCTTTGGGATAATGACAAGCCAGAATGTTGGTTATTCGATCCTTGATGTTTTTTTCTTCATTGTGACAAGCTACAATGATTGAAACACTGGGATATTCATCGTTCGTTGATGGTTTTTTTTTGATAAATAAATTAATAATTCCAAGCATTACTGGATAAATTAAATACCCAGTAATGATTAATAAAATAGAAATCCAGAATATGTAAATTGAAACAATCATTAATCTAGAAAGGAGGCTTTATGATCAGGAAAACTTCTTCGCAACCCCTCCTCCAAGCTTACCGGATTGTAACCAATATCTTTTTTAGCTTCTTCGTGACTAAAATTTGCATCCATGGTGACGCCGAGAATTGTATCTCGTTTCAACAATGGTTTTTTGCTGATCAGTTTTAAGATCCAAGCAAAGAAATAACACAGGAAAACTGGGATTGGAATCATTGGTTTTTTGATATTGAGCCAATCAAGAACTTTTTTGGTGGTGTCCCACATACTGTAGTCAGAGCCACCGCTAAAGTTGTAAAGTTTACCGAAAGTAATTGGTTTATTGACCACCAGGTTTAAACCACTGATAATATCATCAACCAAAACCAGTCGTTTGCGTGATTTTCCCAGTCCAACCATTGGGGCGATGAGCGGAAACTTGTTTAGAGCTTTGAAATACATGACAAATTCCTGGCCACCATCCGGCCCATATAAAAGTGTTGGTCTAATGATGGTAAAATTGGTGTTGTTTCTTTTGACCATGAATTTTTCTGCTTCAATCTTGGTGTCACCGTAAATTGTCCTTTTTGCGTAATTGGCGGCGGCGGCAGAAATATAGACAAAATGCTCAACCCCAGCATTGACTGCCGCGTTGACTACATTCTGAGTGCCTTCAAGGTTGATTTTTCTAAATAGCTCTTTGTTATTGGAGACCATAACCGCCGCTAAATGAAATACGGTTTTGACGCCATCCATTAATGGTGTCAAAGTTTCCGGTTTGGTGATATCACCAATTACAATTTGACAATTGACGCCATCAAGATTCTTGAGCAAAGAATCGTTTTCAATAACCATGGCTTTGACTTGATGGCCGTTTGCGACTAATTTTTTTACTAGACGACTGCCCATGAAACCTGAGCCCCCAGTGACTAAAATCATAAATTTTGGGTTAATAGTTTTTTTATTTTATTAGTGTTATAAGCGATAAAACCCAGGATGGCTGATGTTACGAGAATTAGGACGAGATAGCTGGACGAAAACATGATTGCTTGTTCATTGGATAAACCAGCAAAAGAAAACAAAGCGATCAGGGCAGTGTCTCTGGTTCCCAAGCCGGCAAAGGAAATCGGAATCAGAGCTGCTAGCATGGCGACAGAAACGGCAATTGAGCTAAAGACAAATGAAATATTCAGTTCCAATATACTGCTTAAATAATAAATCATTGTGTAGAATATTGCAAAGGTAATTAGGTGAAAAAATAGAGCAGAATATAATTGTGATGATTTTATAATCAAGCGCACGCCGGTAATAAAATTATCTAAACCTTGGCTGAGATTACCATTGGGGTTGGCTTTTGATAAAATTGACTTAATAATTTTATTGGAAATGAATTTTCTTTGCCAAACCATTAGTAGGGTTAGAATAACTAAAATTGCAATAAATGTGTTGATGAATGATCGATATGTTTCAAAGTAGTACCACAGACCAAGTATTGAAACAACTAAAACTGTCATGACATCCAGAATTCGATCAACCAGTACATTGGCGGTGATTATCCCATATGAAATATCCGGGTTGGTCTTTTTGACAAAGTATATCTTGGATAATTCCCCCACACGTCCTGGGGTAACCAATCCTAGATACGTGGCGGCAAAATATAATTTGCAACTATCAATGCGGGATAATATAATTTTTTGGGCGGTGATTAAACTATGCCAACGAAGGCCTTTGAACCCAATGTGAAACAAAAGTAATGTGATGATAATTATCACAGACAAAATTGAAAAATTTGCAAATGTGTCCCTGATGACATTGCGGTCAATTTGACTGAAAATAATTATCAAAATGACCAAACCAATCAAGCGAATTAGAATTTTTTTGTAAGCAATTGTTTTAATCATTTTTATTAAGAATTTTTTTGACCCATAATTCAAATGGTAAACCGAAGTATTTGTGCTTCATGCGAAAATGAGCGATTGGTTGATAAAGATTGAAAAAGAATTTGAATATCGGGCTGGTGATTTTAAATTTGATGTTTTTATTATACAGAAAAGCAACAAACGTAATCATTTCCAATTTTTTTATTTTTTGGGGTGACAACCAACAGGGATAATTGTTGTACCACTGGTCGCGGTCAAACAAAGCCCACTCTTCCAAGCTTTGTGGTGGTTTTAAACCATTTTCAATCGCCTGCTTGTATAGTCCTGTGCCTGGGTATGGAGTGGCAATATAAAATGGAGTATAGGCGTGGGAATTTTCGGCGGCCAATTTCATGGCTAGATCAATTGTTTGATTGATTTCTTCGTCAGATTCTGTCGGGAAGCCAATAATAAATGTGAATTTGATGATAAAGTCATAATGTTTTATTCGGGCATTGACTTCGTGAATGTCAGCGACGGTAATAGCTTTGCTCATCAACTGTAGAATTCGATCACTACCTGATTCTATGCCAATATCAATATTGAGACAGCCTGCTTGATGCAGCTTGGAAAACATCTCATCATCAAAATATTTGAGCGTGTCGATTCTGGTGCCCATTAACCCAAATTTAATATCCATTTTTTGCTCAATCACCTGGTCACAAAATGATTTAACTCTTTTGACATCGACACTAAAATTGTCATCTTGAAAAAAAAACATTTTTAACTTGGTATTTTTCGATGAATTTTTTCATTTCCATGATGATCCAGTTGGCTGAGTGAGCTCGCCAGCGGTTGTGATTAAAAATTGTATTGTAACAAAAGTAACAAAGAAAAGGACAGCCACGACTGGTTGAAATGTCCAGTGATTTTTCTCCTTGGTAATCAAAGGAGTTGTACTGACTTAGGTCTATCAGGTGATATGGGAGTTCGGGTAAGATATCAAGATCTTTGATCATTTCTCGTCTTTCGTTTTTGATTAAATCACCGTTTGAATCTTTGAATATAACCCCTTTGATATCATTTAACGGTTGGTTTTGTTGTAATGCATGAGCCAATTCAACAATGGTCAATTCACCTTCACCCAAAACACCGATATCAACCAACGGATGGTTGAGAGTCTGTTCCGGCAACAGTGTGACATGAACCCCACCCCAAATTGTGGGTGCGGTACTGTTTTTCTTTACAAGTTCAGAAATTTTTAGAGCGTGATGGATTTGTGTTCCGGTCATTGAGCTAACACCGACAAAGAGTGGGTTTTCAGCCAAGGCGGCTAATAATTTCTTTTCCCAATCATCATCGACTCGCTGGTCAATAAAGGTGACATCAAAGCCTTCCTTGATCAAAACCGCGGCAACGTGCAACAAACTCAGTGGCAAACGAATGCTCAACTTTTCCCATAAACCGGATTTGGGATAAATCAAGACCACTTTATTACTGGCAGTGTTTGGTTGGGAGTTATTTTTGTTTGAACTACTATTTATTTTATCTGCACAAACCCAAGTCCAGGAAAAAACACCCAGAGCATTGAATGATCCGTGATCTCGAATAGTTAAGTGATCACTTTTGTCAACCATCTTGACCAAGTCATCCTCGGTATACCAGTGGAAAATATCATCGGGGGTAAAGCCAACGATAATTTTGATTTTTTGCAAAAATTTGCGCATTAGTGTTTTTCGCGGTACGGCAATAAAAACTCGATTGGACACTCGGGCCATCTGATCGACGACTGATAATGGCTCATCATAATGTTCAAGCACGCCATGATTCCAGACCATATCAAAATAATTGTCAGGAAAGGTCAGATTTTCGATTTTTCCTTTTATTAATTTAATATTGGCATTTTCTCGGTCGGCAATTACACGAGCTCGACTCAGAGCTTCAGGGGCCATATCCAGTCCATATGATTTGACAGCGCGAGTCTGAGCAAGGTGGATTGTATTCATGGCCGTGCCACAACCAGCTTCCATGACTTTGTCGCCATCATTGATGAAGGCGCTAACGCTTTTGGTGAATTTTGGCATTAGAACTTTTTTTTGCATCCAGATCAAAGCAGGAAGAAAAAAGTTTGACCGACTGAAATATTTGTCCCAAATTTGGGCTTTGTCCGGATTGTTGTGCGGTAAATATTGACTCATAGAAGTTTATATAATTATATTTTCTAAAGTTTTTTTTGCTAGTTTTATGCAATTATTCATGGTGCGGTCTTCGGGATAGATCTGAGCGATCGAAGCGGTCAATAAATTGGGCCAAGTGGTTTGAGAATCAGGTATGTGCTTGATATAACCCTGTTTGTAGATTGGTGAAGCAAAGCTGTCATAAAATATGTGAATATTGTCAATGTCATTGAAGGTTAAATCTGGAAAGATTTTTGCTAGCTGATCAAAATAAAATTGTTTTTTGGTTTTAATATTGGCTTGTTGATTTTCGTTGTAGCTCAGGTAACGAAAAGCATAAATGATATGTTTGCCGCCATAATCTTTGGTGCCGACCAGATTGGTATGTTCAATCACTCCGCCCAAATCAACTTCGGGGTGGCAATTGTTGAGCCAGTAGATATCACTGAGGCTCTTATTTAAAACAAAGACCGCGCACTCGATTGAGCGGTATTTGATTTTCTTAAGATCACTGCCATACCCCCCCAAATTATCATGGGTAATACTTTTTAGCGTTGAAGCCGGAATTGTGGAGATAACTTTGTCATAGTAGTGATTCAGTCCATCATTGTCAGTCAGGCAGATTTTTTTATCAACCATTTGTTTTATTTCATGAATGGGAGAGTTCAGATTAATTGTTTGACCGGCTTGCGTCAAATATTTTTGTAGCTGGTCAAAGATATGATAAAAACCACCGGACAAATAGCCCAATTCTTCTCCGCCCTGACGGCGGGATTTAGCACGAGGATAAATTCGCCCCCATAGCCAGGAACAGGCTATTTTGTCAGCATCTTCTCCAAATTTTGATTTTAATAATGGTTGCCAAACTGTTTGATAAATTTTTTGACCTCGGAATTTTTCATACCACTCTGAGACACTCAGATTGTCAAATTTTTGCCATTGTCTTTGTGTTTGAAAGTAAAAGATGCTGATGCCCAGTTTGAATCGGTCGGTCATTGACAGCGGTTTGAATTGGAGTAGATCTTTGACGCCATTAAAATTATAGCGTCTTTCAGGATACAAAAAACCGGGCTGACTGGCTCGCCAGATTAATTTTTCATCAAGTTCAAGCTCGTTGATCAAATCAACGACAAAAGTATCATCACGAAAAATGTGATGGTAGTATTTTTCCAAATATACGTCGTCGGGAAATTTTATAGCTCCGACCAAGCCGCCCAGTTTAGAGCTACCCTCATAAATAGTGACGGTGTGCTCCTCTTTGCTCAAGTAGTAGGCGGCTGATAACCCGGTGATGCCGGCGCCGATAATTGCGATATTCATGTGGTAAAAAGATTAGTGGCGGGTAATCTTGACAGGATATTCGTCGTGTTTGTTTGAATTTGAATAATCCTGAGTTTGATATATTTTTTTTATAATATAAAGTGGTCGGCCGCGGACTTCATCATATATTCGGCCCAAGTATTCTCCAATGATACCAAAAATAATCAACTGAACGCCGCCTATAAGCAGGATGAGAATACGGTTGGTTGTAAATCCAGCCAGAGCGCTGGGGTTGTAAATGAAATTGTATAAATAAATTAAAATGGTGATAAAACTAACTCCAGCCATGGTAAAGCCCAAGATTGTGGCCAATCGTAAAGGAAAATAAGAGAAAGAAAATATCCCGTCAAAAGCCAGTTTGAATAATTTGGTCCAGGTATATTTTTCTTTACCGGCATGACGAGCTTGACGCTCATATTCAAGGCCGACTTGCTTGAAACCAACCCAAGTGCGAATCCCTCGAACAAAACGATTTTTTTCAGGAATGTTTTTTAGTTCAGTGGCGACCGTTTGGGTCATCAAACAAAAATCTCCAGTATCCAGCGGAATATCCAAAGAACAAATTTTATTAAGTATACGGTAAAATGAAGCGTAAGCGGCTTTTTTTAAAATATTTTCTTTTCGTTTCCGACGAACAGCGTAAACCACGTCGTAGCCTTCTTGGTGTTTTTTTATCAATTCAGGGATAACGTTAGGTGGATCTTGCAGGTCTGAGTCCATAACTACGACTAAGTCTCCGGTTGATTGGCTGATCCCGGCACTAATGGCAATCTGATGACCAAAGTTGCGAGAAAAGTCAATAATTTTGATTGACGGATCATTTTGCTGCAAATCAATCATTTTGGCGAGCGAAGAGTCCTGGCTACCATCATTGATCAAGATGATTTCATGAGGTTGATTGAGTGAATTCAAAACTGTTTTTAACTCGCGATAAAAATAATTGATATTTTCCTCCTCGTTGAATACTGGGCTTACAACCGATAGGCGTTTAACCTCATTCATATGAGTAAATTATTGATAAGATATTCTCAAGGAATTTATTTGATATGATGACTCTTGAATGATTTGACCATTCTGACTATCAAACAAGGCCGCAATTGACAGAAAATTTTCCGGTTTTAAATTTTTAGTCGGCAGGGTAAGAGAAATGGTCTGACGATTTTTATTTAAAGGTTCGACAGCGATGAGTTGGTTGTTCAGATAGAAAGCCAAGTCAATCTTTTCTGCCTCACTCTTGATTAATAATGGTGTCAGATTGAATTCTAGACGGATGGTCTCAGTTGAATTTGAAGGCAGATAAAGATTGCCAGCGATGTGAGAATCAATCGGAGAGATTCCTCTGCGAGTGCTTTTCCAGTTGTTAACAAACAACGATTCATAACGAGAAAAGTTTTTGGCGGTGATAGTCGTGTCGCTATGATCTTGCAGCAGGTCAGCCGTGTCTTGGGGCAAAAGATAATAAATGTCTCGGGGTTTGTTGTATTGAGGATAGTTCATGATTTCACCGATAAACCCCCACAATAACTTAATTGAAGTTTTTACTTCAAGCGGAACAAAATGATAATTTTGCCCCATTTTTGGATCAATGATATATGGAGCGGCGTTTTCATCTGAGCGATTTCTGACATCAATAATCGCGGGTAAATAGATTGATTTTTTCGTTTCAATGGTGGTCGTGTCCAACTTATTGCTGTGAATATCATACATAAAATCATTACGCAGAGCTTTTAGATTGCTAGCATAAACGCCAATTGCTTCATATTCATACTTGTGTACAATA
>Ga0066639_10001018_pt1 | contig 25113 bp, 22 predicted proteins | sample CryGeyCG2114_010_2_FD_59504 | JGI IMG/M metagenome (GOLD analysis project Ga0066639, IMG submission 59504) | Groundwater microbial communities from aquifer - Crystal Geyser CG10_big_fil_rev_8/21/14_0.10 | ecosystem: Environmental > Aquatic > Deep subsurface > Groundwater | place: USA: Utah...
GCCCCGCATATATGGTTGCCGCAGTCGGGCTTGTTACAGTTTTTATCCTGTATAAATTCTTAAGGGATACATTGGGCTTCTGGCCCGCATATTCGGCAAGCCTTCTTTATTCTGTGAACCCCTTGGTTGTACGATACTCCCGGTCTTCCTGGAACCCTAATCCGCTTCCTCTGTTTGCACTCCTCATTTTTTATTTTCTTTATTTAGGCATTAAAAACAAAAAATTTTATTATTTTCTGCTTTCGGGTGCCTGTCTCGGCATTGCAGTACAACTCCATTATCTAGCCGTAATCCTTGTTGTTCTTTCTGTTGTTGTGGTCTTATCGCATAACCCCCCGAAAAATTATTTTAGGATCTTACCTTTGGGAATTATTGGTTTTTTAATTACATTTTCCCCGTTTTTACTTTTTGAGATCTTCAATAAATTTCCAAATTTTAAAACTATCTTACAGTTTGTTACACGGGGATCAACAGTTAAATATCAAAAAATAAACCTGCCTTGGATGATTTTTGATCTAGGCAACAGCTTTCTAAGCGAACTGGCAAGACTATTTAAAAACATTACTACAAAGGTTTCATTTCTGGTTCTTACAGGTGCTGGATTTTTAGCTTTATGGAAAAACTACAAGGATAAAGAAAAAAGATTATTTATTTCTATTGTTTTGGTCTGGTTTATCGGGGGAATTATCTTTTTGAGGCTATACACTGGCCAGATATACGACTATTATTTTGGTTTTATGTATCCTGCACCATTTATGCTCTTTGCTATATTTTTTTGGATCCTCTGGAAGAACATATTATTAAAATTTGTGGATTCCTTAATTGTAATTATTTTGGTCGCTTTTTTTATCAATAACGGTTTTTACAGAACAGTTCCTAATCATCAGATTGACCAAACGGAAGATATAGCAAATTTCGTAATAGATAAGAGCCAATCAAAGCCTTACAATTTTGCTCTTATGTCTGATCACAATAGCGATTACGCCTACCGATATTTTTTAGAAATTAAAAAACACAAATCGACTGAATTAACGGATATGGTAACGGGACAACTCCTAATAGTATGTGAATCTAAAAAGTGTGAGCCATTGGGATATTCCTCATGGGAGGTGGCCGGTTTTGGAAGGGCAGAAATAAAAAACGAGTGGGATCTGGATAAATATGGAATTAAGATATTTCTTCTCACCCATTGGCCGGGTGCTCCATCCCCGGAAGGTAAACCTGCACAAAAGGGTGGATGAAAAAAAAGAAAAGTTTTCAGGAAATTAAATTCTGGGATTATGCCGCATATTTTTCCTGTTTGGTTTTTTTTGCCGCCGGAAGTATTATCTCGGTAAACAGATACTGGCAGTTTGAAGTCTTTTATTACGATTTTGGGATATTTGATAGGGCAATCTGGTTAGTCTCCCGATTTCAGGCACCTATTGTCGATCACATGGTTGTAGGAGGGAAATGGATTTTTGCTGACCATTTTAGCCCAAGCATTTTCCTCCTTTCTCCGATTTATTGGTTTACCAATCGTAGTGAAGTTTTATTAATAACCCAATCATTAGCAGTAGCCCTTAGTGGTCTTGTGATTTTCTTAATTGCGAAAAAACTGCTTAAGAACAAATTCGTAAGTTTGAGTATATTATCTGCATATTTTTTATTTGTTGGCCTTCAGAATGCAATTATTACAGATATTCATGAGGTAACATTTGCCACTTTATTCGTTACAGCATCATTTTGGTTCTATCTTAAGAAGAAACCATTATTTTATTTTTTATCTCTATTCATTTTACTTGGATTTAAAGAAAGTCTTTTTTTGTTGGGAATTTTCCTCGCCGTAACTTTTGTATTAATTGAAAAGAAATTTACGAAACTCTCTTTTGCAACTTTTTTAATTTCGGTAATTTGGGGTTATTTGAGTATAAAAGTAATCATTCCTTACTTTTCCGGAGGCTTTTATCAGTACTCGGCGCATATTGAACCCAATTTTTTCAAAATTGCTAAATCTTTAATAAATTATCCGCAAAAAAGGCAAACAATTTTTTATAGCTTTACAAGCTTTGGTTTTCTGCCAGTTTTTGCTCCGGCTTTTTGGCCTTTGATCTTTGAAGATTTTTTGACAAGATTCTACCCATTCTGGCCAACACGATGGAATCTGACTCTTCACTACAGTGCAATCTTGGCAACGCTTCTGGCTATTTCATCAATATATGGATTGGTTGCAATCTCTGCATTTAAAACCCTTTCAAAATATTTGACTTTTATTGTTATTTTATTAATCCTCGTATCTCTTTATCTGTACCGCTTTAAATTAAACGGTCCATTCGGGCTATTTTATAATCCTGCTTTTTATTCTCACACTAAAGATTTTGGATTTTTAGAAGTAGTTATTAAACAAGTTCCGCAGAAAAGTTCCGTGATGGCCCCTAATAATTTAGCTTCCCATTTTACTCACCAGAAAGTGTGGCTCTTGAGAAAAGATTATAAGGAGTACATGCCAGATTATATTCTTATTGATACACGACTCGGACAATCCCCAAATAACTATTTTTACACTTATGAAATGGAAGAAATACCTAAATTATTAAATAAAGACGTAAATTACGAATTAGTGTATACTACAGGCGAACAATTCGTTTATAAAAAAAGATAGCATAATGTTTAAAGTCAAAAACATTATTTCAGCAAAACAATTTGACAAATCTTCCCTCGATCTAATTTTTAAAACAGCCGATAAAATAAAAAGAGGAACCTACAGTCGGAATCTCCTGAAGGGAAAAATCATGGTTACCTTATTTTACGAGCCTTCAACCAGAACCAGAATGTCATTCGAATCGGCAATGCTAAAACTTGGCGGTTCTGTTATCTCTACGGAAAATGCTGCGGAGTTTTCTTCCGCTATCAAAGGGGAAACACTTGAAGACACAATCCGGGTCATTAATCATTATTGTGATCTCATTGTAATCAGGCATCCGCAAAAAGAGACAGCCGATCTGGCATCAAAATTTTCAAATGTTCCCGTAATTAATGCTGGTGACGGCACAGGCGAGCATCCGACCCAGGCACTATTGGATCTTTACACAATATTTTCAAAATTTAAAAATCCTGATTTTACTATAGCAATGATAGGAGAGCTTGCAACTTACAGGTCGGTTCATTCTCTTTCATATTTACTGACTCTTTATCCGAAGGTTAAATTTATCTTCGTATCTCCCAAAAAACTGAGAATTCTTCCCGAATTAAGAGAAAGGCTAAAGCATTCCGGCAATAAATTTACCGAAACGGATAAGTTATCGGATGGCCTTAGAGAAGCTGATATCATTTATATGACAAGAATACAAAAAGAAAGGCTCAGCAAATCTGATTACAAAAAATATTTTGGGGTATACGTTATTGATAAAAATTCTTTGAAGATTATTAAAAAAGATGCAGTTATTATGCATGCACTGCCCCGAATAAATGAAATTACCCAAGATGTAGATCACGATCCTCGAGCAATTTACTTTGAAGAAGCCCAAAATGGCATATTCATTCGAATGGCTGTTTTAGTTCTTCTCTTTGACAGGAAGTAAATTGATCTAGCATAATTTATTTACATGGCAGATAATCCTTATCTTTCTGTTGTTGTTCCCGCCTACGACGAGGAACCTAATTTTAAAAAGGGCACAATAGATGAAGTGCCAAAATTTTTAAATGGACAGAGTTATTCATCGGAGATTCTGATAGTGGATGACGGATCGGGCGATGAAACTGCAAAATTAGCAGAAGCTTTTGCAAAAAAGAACGACAATATAAGAGTTGTTAAAAACCCTCATCAAGGTAAAGCTGAAACGGTAAAAACAGGCGTAGAAGAAGCAAGGGGAGAACACATTCTTTTTACGGACTTTGACCAGGCAACTCCGATATCGGAAGTCGAAAAACTACTGCCTTACTTTCCCGAGTACGATATAGTCATCGGTTCCCGGCAATTACCCGGTGCAAAAAGAGAAAAAGAACCCCTGCACCGGCATTTAATGGGTTTGGTTTTCAATTTGATTGTTCAAGCAATAGCAGTTCGCGGCATTTGGGATACCCAAGCCGGCTTTAAATGCTTTAAAGGCGATGTTGCTAAAGCTCTATTCAAAAAACTTAAGGTGTATTCAAAAGGCCAAAAAGTCCAGGGGGCTTTGGTAACTGCCTTTGATGTCGAACTCCTCTTTATTGCTAAGAAACAAGGGTTAAAGATAAAAGAAGTTCCAATTATTTGGCACCATGTTGCCACCACAAGAGTCGATCCTATCAAGGACTCCTTGAGGATGCTCAGAGACGTTATCAGAATAAGAATTAATGACCTTCGGGGTGTCTATTCTTAAACTCTTCTCACCCAAGTACTCAGCCTGTATTTAAAATGAATAGATTGGAGAAATTTTTAATTCTAACCAACATTTTAATTTACTTTGTTCTTGCAATTTTTTCATTCTCTCAGGTTGACTTAAACTTGACATTAAACGATAATCGCCTATTTTTAAATTTCACCACAATGATGCAGGAATTAGGTTATTACAACCGGCCAGCTTCAAGTGTAATATTTATTTTTCTTGAATTTCTAACCTTTTCCTTTTTTATTCTAAATCTCTATTTATTTTACAAAAGAATGATCAGTTTAAAATATTTATTAATATTATTGTTTTCCAGCGTCATTCTTTTGATATTTGCATACCCGTTTCTTTCATCTGATATTTTTAATTATTTATTTGATGCAAAAATAATACTGAAGTATGCTTCCAACCCATATACCCATAAACCTTTGGATTTTCCGCAAGACGAGTGGTTAAGATTCATGCGATGGACCCACAGATATTCGCCATACGGACCTGCCTGGCTCTCAATTTCTCTGCTTCCGGCAATAATGGGGTTTGGAAAATTTATCCTAACGTTAATTTCCTTCAAAATTTTTATTTCGGTTTTTCACTTAATTAATACTTACCTAGTTTATAAAATTGTTTCAAAATTAAATCCAAAAATGGCTGTATTTGGGACATCATTCTATGCTTTAAATCCATTAATTCTTATTGAAGGAATTGCAAACGGCCACAATGACATTGTCCAAGCAACCTTTATTTTGTTGCCAATTCTCTTTCTGTTAAATAGAAATAATATTCTTTCAATATTTAGTTTGATAATTGGAATATTAATAAAGTATTTATCAATTTTTATCATGCCTCTAATTATTATTGAATTTTTTTCAAAAAAGAAAAATTCAAAAAGATTAGTTTCGCTTTCTATTCTTTCGCTTTCTGTTTTTTTAGTAGTTTACTCATCAGTAGGAATAAAAACTCCCTTTGTAAATCAGGGATCAATCCAAACCCAGTTCCAGCCTTGGTACTTGATATGGGTACTTCCTCTGATTTCATTAATACCCAGTCCAAACCTTATTGCAGCAGCAACTGCGCTTTCAATTGGTGCCAGCCTAAGATATCTTCCCTTTTTATATTACGGCGACTGGTCGCATCCATATACTATATTGTTCATGCAGTTAATTACAATTTTACCGGCAATCTCCATATCCATTTATTTATTAATCAGTAAAAAGCTGTTACTAAGGTGAGCTATGAAAAATAGTTTTCTAAAGAAACTGACCCGTTATTCGCCTTATTTTTTTATAGTCTTGATTGCCTTAATTTCTGTTTGGCCATTTTTTAAAAAAGGGTTTTTTGAAACTCACGACGGTGACTGGATGATTATCCGTTTTTCTGCTTTTCATCAGGCTCTAGCTGACGGACAATTTCCTGTTAGATTTGTAGATCGGCTAAATAATAATTACGGCTATCCGGTCTTAAACTTTCTGTATCCTTTACCTTTTTATCTAGCGGAAATCCCTAAAATTCTGGGTTTTGGTTTTGTTGGCAGTATAAAAATAATTTTTGCCCTGTCTTCAATTTTCTCATCATTATTTATGTACTGGGCTCTTTCGGGGCGATTTTCGAAATTACCAAGTATGGTTGGGGCTGTTTTATATCTTTGGGTACCTTATAGATTCTTAGATATATATGTCCGAGGATCGCTTGGCGAGAATCTTGCTTTCGCCATTATTCCTTTAATTCTTGGCTGCATATTCCGGGTAAAGAAAGGAAAGAAAATTTACTATTCTTTACTTTCTTTAAGTACCGCCCTACTGATACTTTCACACAATGTAGTCGCTATAATATTTATCCCTATTTTATTAATTATCTACACTTTGGAACTGAGAAAAGTAATGTTAGGCATCGTATATTTCTCAATAGGTATTTTTGCAGCCTCTTTTTTCTGGATTCCAGCCTTATATGATTTAAAGTTTGTGGTTTATAACAAAGTTCAAATCTCCAACGTTTTTGAACACTTAACCTCGCTAAAAAACCTCATGTTGCCCGCATGGGGCTTTGGTCCGACACCAAATGGGCCTGGTTCTTTTTCGCCGCAACTGGGATTATTATCAATTATGACTTTGTTAACAACGACGGTATTATTAGTTTCGGGAAAATTAAAAGATAAATTCGCAGTCTTCCTCATTTGTATTTCAATTATTGCAATATTCCTTACCTTAAGAATTTCGTCTTTTGTCTGGGAAGTATTTCCGTTTATAGATAAGATACAGTTTCCCTGGCGTTTGTTATCCGTCACTGTTTTTTCCTCAACTGTTCTGGTTGCATTAATTACCGAAAAAATCCAAAAGAAAGCCGTCTCTCTTATCATCATAGGTTTAGCTGTCATAATAAATTTTTCTTATACTTTTCCCAGAAACTTTGTAGACAGGGAAGAAGGTTTTTACTCCACAAACGAAAGCACAACAACTGTTCAGGATGAATATATGCCTAAATGGGTTACAAAAAAGCCTGAACAAAGAGCTTATCAAAAAATTGAAGTTACTGATAAAGCGGAAATCGAGAATAAAGAGATAAGGAATGTTTCCTATAAAGCCGGACTAAATTTAAAAAAAGAAACGACAGTTGTGGTAAATACGGTTTATTTTCCGGGATGGAAAGTGATTTCTAACGGACAGGAAATTTCAATTAAAATAACAGACACTTCAGGTTTAATTAGTTTTCAATTGCCAAAAGGAATGCACGAAGTTATAATCGAGTACAAAAGAACTGGTATACATTTAGCGTCGGAACTTCTTTCCCTGACTGCTTTAATATTAGTTTCGATTCAATCATTTAGATGGCGAAAACAAAATTCCTAATCACCGGCGGTGCGGGATTTATTGGCAGTGAAATTGTTCGACAGCTTCTGAATGCAGGACATTCCGTACGCATTGCCGATAACCTTTCAAAAAAAGATTTTCAGGTTGATTCGAGGGCGGAATTTATTAAGGTGGATTTAACGGATATCAAAGAAACTAATAAAATTTTCAAAGATATCGAGATTTGCATCAACGCTGCCGCCAAAATTGGGGGCATTGGCTATTTTCATAAATATCCTGCAACAATTCTCTCCGAAAACAATAAAATTTATTCCTCAACTTTTGAATCGGCCGCCAAGAATAAAATAAAAAGGCTCGTCTATATCTCATCATCAATGGTATTTGAATCAACCGGCCATTTTCCTTCAAGAGAAGAAGATATTGAAAAAATTCCTCCGCCAATTTCTTCATATGGATTTTCGAAGCTTACCGGGGAGTGGTATTGCCGGTCTTTTTGGGATGAATACAAACTTCCATACTCTATTTGTAGACCTTTTAATGCTTATGGAATTAATGAGTTTCCTGAAAGGGAAGTAGGGTATGCACACGTTATACCTGATTTGGTTAGAAAGATCCTAAGTGATCAATATCCTCTTGAAATGCTGGGGAACGGAACCCAAACCAGATGCTTTACGCATGTCTCCGATGTCGCTTCCGGAATCATTGCGGTAGCAACTCATCCGGCCGGCGAAAATCAGGATTTCAACATTGGATCGGATCGGGAAATAAAAATGATAGATTTAGCCAAAATTATATGGGATCTTCTAGAAGTTAATGAACCGTTTAAAGTGAAGTTTGTGAAGGGATTCAAATTTGATATTAGAAGAAGAGTTCCGAATGTCCAAAAAGTTAAAAAGGTTATCGGGTGGCAGCCGCAAGTTAAATTCAAAAATGGCTTAAAGGAGGTTATTGCATGGTTAAAAGACCAAAAAGGGCAGGGAAAATTCGAAAGCTAAAAGTTTCCATAATCGGAGTGGGAAGGGTAGGTCTGCCGCTTGCTCTTTTTATTGCTGAAAAAGGAAATATTGTCTTCGGAATAGACGCGGATCAGTCAAAAGTCAAAATTGTAGCTAAAGGAATTATGCCTTTTATGGAAGAAGGGGCAGTATCTCAACTTAAAAAACACATAAATAAATCTTTTTTTGTTTCAACGGATTCTTCAAACATTTCATCTTCGGATGTAATAATACTCACCCTAGGAACTCCTGTTGATGAAAATATGAACCCTAGTTTAGTCCAAATTGATAAAGCCTTCGAATCATTTTCTCCTCATCTGAAAAAGAATCAACTGCTAATATTAAGGTCTACCGTTTCACCCGGTACTACCGATTATGTAAAATCCAAAGTTGAAGAACTAGGTTTTAAAGTAGGCACCGATTTTTTCATTGCATTTTGCCCCGAAAGAATCGCTGAAGGAAAATCCCTGCAGGAACTTCAGCAAATACCCCAGATTGTTGGGGGAGTAGACAGGTTAAGTATTAATAAAGCCAGGGATTTTTTTGAAAGCTTGGAAATCACTGTCCATAATACTGATTCCGTTTCCGCAGAATTATCTAAACTTTTTACAAACATGTACCGCTATATTAATTTCGCCATTGCAAACGAATTTATGATACTTGCAGGAAACTACCATCGCGACATTTATCAAATTGTTGAATTAGTCAATAAAAATTACAAACGCGGCGGATTGTCACTTCCCGGACTTACAGCGGGCCCCTGCTTATTTAAAGACGGCTTCTTTTTGGTAAACGATGTTCCTTTTCCTGACCTCATCGTCAATAGCTGGAAAATTAATGAGTCGATCCCGCTTTTTCTGATTAAAAAAGTTAGGGAACGTATAAAATTGGACGGTAAGAAGGCTGTCATACTAGGCCTTTCTTTTAAAGCGGAAATTGACGATATAAGGGAATCACTAGCCTTTAAAGTAAAAAAAGCACTTGAAAGAGAAAGAGCAAATGTTTATCTTCACGATCCTTATGTCCCCGGTTATCAAAACAATTTAGACGAAGTCCTTAAGGATGCCGACCTGATTTTTCTTGCAACGAATCATAAATATTACAAAGATATGGATATCACCAAAATTCGAAAACTTGTGTCAAAAAATTGCGTAGTTTGTGATGTATGGAATGTTTTTAAGACGAATAAAATAATATTTACTATTAAATTGCTGGAAAATCATCTTTCGAGAAAAACAGACGACGGGCTGGGACAAATATTTGAAGGTGATTGGAAAAAAGAAGCAACTCCTGTTTAGTTTTTGACACTCTCAATATTCAACCTTAGAATAAGCTCATGAAGCTCTCCATAGTGATGCCTGTGTACAACGAAGGTAAAGTTATCGAAACGACGATAGAACAGGTAGAAAAGGCCGTAAAAGCTCCCCATGAGCTTTTAATCGTATACGATATGGATGAAGACACCACAGTTGAACCTGTAAAAAAGCTTCATAAGAAGTATCCGAATGTACTTCTTGTTAAGAATATATTTGGTAGGGGGGCATTGAATGCACTCAAAACCGGTCTTGAAAAAGCAAGGGGAGATGCGGTTTGCATTATGATGGCGGATTTAACTGATGATTCAAGGGTCGTCAACGCAATGCAGGAAAAATTTGGCGAGGGTTATGACATAGTTGCCGCTTCAAGATATATGAAAGGTGGTCACCAAGTAGGAGGACCATTTATAAAGCAAATATTATCAAGAATTGCTGGTATCTCCCTGCATTTTTTAGTAGGCCTGCCGACCCATGATGCTACAAATTCTTTTAAATTGTACTCAAAACGTTTTCTTAATAAGACTAAAATTGAAGCTGATGGGGGATTTGAATTAGGGTTGGAGCTTACGGTTAAAGCTTTTTTTTCCGGGTACAATATTGCGGAAGTTCCAACTACCTGGACTTATTCAGCGAAAGAATCACGGTTTTACCTAAAAAAATGGCTCCCTAAGTATTTGAAGTGGTATTTTTGGGCGATTAATAAAAAATTGCATGGCTTCCCAACAAAGTAAACTTATCTTTCTTTGTCTTTTAGCTATTGTTTCAGTGTCCTTTATTCTCAATTTTCCCAGCATTAAATATTTCTTTTTTCAGGATGACTGGTTTGTACTTAATAACCTGACAAAAGAAGACCTTTTTGCTTTTCTGACACTTAAAGAAAATGTAATTTATTGGCGCCCTCTTGGCATGCAGGGATTCTTCCTTCTTTCAAAAAATCTCTTTGGCCTAAACCCATTAAACTTTCATTTATTAGCTTTTCTTTTTCACGCATTCAATATCATCCTTATTTCAAAAATCATTTACAAAATTTTTAAGAATCGTAAAGCAGCTCTTGTAGCATCATTCGTTTATGCAACGGCGTCATTTCATTATATGTCCCTTTCCTGGCTTGCTTTGACATGGAACATAATAGGGACAAGTTTTCTGTTTTTATCTCTTCTCTTATATTTAAAGAAGACTAAAAAGAGCAGAATTTTATCATTTATTTGCTTTCTCTCGGCACTTGCCTCAAGTGAATTTGCTTTGCTTTTGCCTTTCTTGCTGGTAATAGTTGATATTTTAATGGGGAACAATCTAATCAAGGTAATCAAAAATAATCTATTATTTTATTTCCCTATTACCATTATTTTACTGACTTATTTTATTTTCCGGTTCGTCATTTTTAAACCTCAAATTTCAGCTTCTTATAAACCTGAATTTAATTATTTGGTCTTAAAAAATTCCGCTTGGTATCTTGCATGGCTTTTTAATATACCGGATGAAGTGAAATATCAAATAAATCTTTCAAAATTTAAATTTACTCAAATACTTTTAGGTGGAGTAGGCAATTTTGCTTACCTGGCAATTTTTACTCCTGTCATCACATTTTTTTCTCTAGTCGGCCTGCTTCTTATTAAAAAAATTCCACTCAAAAAATTCCTATTGCTAGTATTTGCATTTTTACTTCTTTTAACCCCCGTTTTGTTTTTTCCTAACCACAGCTATTCTTATTACTTAACCACATCATCAATACCCTTCCTTTTGATCATTTCGTATGCAGTCGCCTCATCATATAAAAGTAGAGCGGGAGAGTTGATTTTGGTACTTTTCATTTGTTCCTGGTTTATCTCATCACTCACAAGCCTGAGCTTTACCAGGCAAGTCCATTGGGTAGACATGGAACAAAATCTTTCGAAAAAAGCTGTCTTTGGAATAAAGGAAAATTTTCCAAGTATCCCTTCAGGCTCAGTATTGGCAATAGCTTCAGAAACCATAATGCTCAAACAGTCTCTCCTTGACCAGGAAGCGGCTCAAGTCATATTTAATGACCGAACTATAAAAACTGAATTTGTCAATTTAAATGAAGAACTTGAACCATATATTTACCGTTATAGATTTAAATGATTAAACCAATTTCCTATAAAATCGCTTCTGTCTTTCCTATTGCTTTAATATCCTTTATGGCTATGTTTATCGGTTTGGAACTTTATAAACCGGGACTTTTTTTGATGCATGATGACCAGCATGTAGCCCGGCTATTTCTTTTTGATCAGGCATTAAAGGCTGGTCAATTTCCTGTCCGGTGGGTAGACTCTCTTGGATTCGGCTTCGGATATCCGCTTTTTATTTTCTATCCTCCTTTTGTTTATATGCTGGGTGAAATTTTTCATCTTATTGGATTTGGATTTATAGACAGCATCAAAATTGTTTTTTTTATGTCAATCTTTTTATCTGGTATTTCAATGTATATATTATCAAAAGAGATATTTGGAAAACTCGCCGGGCTTACGGCGGCAGTCGCATACTTACTTGTACCTTACCGGGCAATTGATGTTTATATCAGGGGAGCGCTTGCTGAATCCTTTGCCTTTATTTGGCTACCATTAATTCTTTGGAGCTTTTACAAAATTTCCAAAACCCGGAAAGCCCTCCATATTCTTCTTTCATCTGTTTTTCTTGCATTATTGGTAATTACTCATAATCTAATATTTTTACCTTTTATGATAATCTTACCGTTTTATCTTTTATTTTTATTACTAACTTCAGAAAAAAAATATGCAACACTCATTAAATTTCTGTTTTCTTTATTTTTAGCAGCTTGCTTATCAGCCTTCTTTTGGTTCCCCTCACTTTTAGAAAAAAAGTTCACTTTAGTGGATAATTTGCTTTTAAAGGATCTTGCTGACTATAAAATCCATTTCGTTTATCTGAAACAATTATGGAATTGGCCCTGGGGTTTTGCGGGTTCCGCGGCGGGTCTTTCTGACGGAATATCCTTTAAAATAGGTAAACTTTATATTTTAGTTTCAACTTTGTCGGTTTTTGTAAGTGCATTTCTTCTTTTCAAAGCAAAAAAAATCCATTTTCAAGTAAATAAAAAAATTTATTTAGTTCTTACCTTAAGTTCTCTTCTTGTTTTCTCCGCTTTCATGACTACAAACTACTCTTCCTTTATCTGGAATAAACTAACCTTTTTGGCATATCTTCAGTTTCCCTGGAGGTTCTTAATTTTTACCTCACTCTTTTCCTCAGCTTTAATTGGTGCCTTTATCGCTTATATTAGGCCGCAAATCGTAAAAATTGGTTTTTCTTCAGTAATAATCATTTTACTATTAATTACGAACTATAAGCTTTTTAAACCTTTATACATCCGAAACTTAAATGATAAAGAAATGACAAGTAATAAAATTATTGAATGGGATGTTTCTAAAAGCTCTTTTGAATATGTTCCAACAGGTTTTCCTTTAGAAAGAGATTCGAGGGGCATTAATCAACCGGATTTAACCGAGGATGATCTGCCCAAACAAAAAGCATACATTATGTCAGGTGATGCACAGATCACTGGGCTCGATACAGCGCCTGGAAAGTACTTTCTCAAAGTCAAGGCGAAAACAAATTCAATATTGAGATTAAATTCTTTCAATTTTCCAGGCTGGATGGCAAAATCGGACGGCCAACCGGTATCAATTGACGAACAAAATAAATACCGCCTTATTACCATATCTATTCCTGCAGGAGAGCACTTAATTGAAGCTAAATTTAAAAGCACTCCTGTAAGAAAAATTGCAAATTACACAACCTTAATTTCCCTTTTAACTTTAATTGCTTTATCCTTTAAAAAATGGCTGATCCCGACCAGGAATTAGATTTAGATCTTATTAAAAGGAAAACCGTTTCGGGCGTCGTAACCTTTACGCTGAGGAGTTTTTTCATCCAGGCATTTACTTTTTTCGCCACTTTTATTTTAACTATACTCCTTGCCCCGTCCGTATTCGGTGTTTTCTTCGTCGTTTCTGCAATTCTGAATTTGTTTGTCTATTTTTCCGATATTGGGCTTGCAGCGGCATTAATTCAAAAGAAAGAGAAGCCCACAGAAGAAGATTTTAAAACAACTTTTACCATACAGCAGGCAATGATTCTTTCACTAGTCCTAATCGGCCTTTTATTCTCAAAAAAAATAGCCGGTTTTTATCACCTTGATGATTCCGGCCTCTGGCTTTTGAGAGTTTTAATATTTTCCTTATCTCTTTCGTCACTCAAAACAATTCCCTCGATAATCCTTGAGAGGCGCTTGGATTTTACAAAGTTGATTATTCCGCAAATTGTTGAACACATAATTTTTTATTCCCTCGCTATTATCCTGGCTTACAAAGGTTTAGGGCTTGCTAGCTTTACATATTCGGTACTTGCAAGAGGTATTGTTGGCCTAATTCTTATTTATATTATTTCACCCTGGAAACCCGGTTTTTCATTCAGTAGAAAAAGTGCAAAAAACCTGGTAAGTTTCGGATTGCCTTTTCAGGCAAATAGTGTTCTCGCGCTTTTAAAAGATGACTTATTAACCGTTTTTTTGGGAAAAATTCTTCCTTACGCCCAAGTCGGCTATGTTGGATGGGCTCAAAAGTTTGCTTTTGTACCCTTAAGATTTTTTATGGACAATGTAATAAAAGTAACTTTCCCCGCATATTCCAGGCTTCAGGAAAATAAAAATGAACTGGGAAAAGCTATAGACAAATCAATCTTTTTTGTTACGTTTTTTGTCTACCCGTCCGTTTTAGGCATGATGGCAATTGCCAAACCATTTGTTGACCTGATTCCAAAATATAATAAGTGGGAACCGGCTTTGCCCCTGCTATATTTTTTTGGGATTAATGCCTTATTTGCCGCCGTAAATACGACTCTTTCTAATACGCTATTTGCAATTGGAAAACCAAAAATTGTACTCAACTTAATGGTTTTCTGGACAATTCTGACGTGGCTTTCCACCTATCTGCTAGTAATTAGGTTTGGATATTTAGGAGTCGGCATGGCATCTGCTCTTGTCGCGGGATCAACTTCCGTCATCATCTATTTCGTCAAGAAAAATGTACCAATTCAGCTTATAAAAAATGTTTCGGGTCCTTTGCTGATATCCATTCTCATGTTCATAGTACTTATAGAGTTTTTGAAGCTGTTGCCCGTCACCTTCTTAAGCCTCGCACTTGCTATCCTGCTTGGAATCATTTTATATTCCGGCTTATCTCTGCTTATTTTTAGGGAAAATTTGATTAAAGAGTCAAGGACGGTAGTTGCGGCTTTCCTTGGCAGGAAATTCTAAGTTATTCTATAGTTACTTTTTCTATAACGTCGCCGATTACAATTTTGTCAACGACTTCTTGGCCCGAGATTACTTTTCCAAAAATTGTATATTGTTTGGGAAGGCCGGGTGCATCTGCGAGCATAATAAAAAACTGACTCCCATTTGTATTTGGCCCGGCGTTTGCCATAGCAACAATACCTTTTTCATAATTTTTCGTGACAGTTTCGTCCTTAAAGCTATAACCTGGCCCTCCTGTTCCGTCTCCCTTTGGATCTCCACCTTGAATGACAAAACCATCAACTTTTCTATGGAAGGTGAGTCCGTCATAAAATCCCTCTTTTGTCAGGAAAATAAAATTGGAAGCCGCAACAGGGGCATCTTCAAATAAAGAAAAGACTATATCGCCTTTAGCTGTTTTAATTCTAATATTTTTGCCCTTTATCTCGTTTGCGGAAATGACCGGTGGGGGAGCCGAATAAGTCTTTTTGATATTTTTTGCACTACTGCCTGGTTCCGTTATTGTAACAGAAGGACTCGCAATATTTTTCTGTTCGGGTATAAGGACATTACCGCTTTCTGTTTTGCCTTTTGCAAAAAGAAAAACGACAATAAGTACAATTACCAATCCGCAAGCCGCAAATACAAGATTTTTCAAATTAAAAATAAGTTTAATATTTAAATGCTTGCTCAGTCAACTCAGTGAATTGGTAAATCTTTTTGTGACCGGAAATATTCCTCGGAAGTGCCGATATCAATAAAAAAAGTATTTGTCTGATAGCCAACAAATTTAAAGTCCTTTATTGCCTTAGGAAAAATATCCTGCTCGATTGAAATCTCTTTGTTTTTTGGAATAAATGAAAGAATATTTTTGCTAAAAATATATACGCCGGCATTAATTAAACCCTCCCGGTGAACCGGCTGTTTCTCTAAAAATCCGACTATTTTGTTTTTCTGGTCAACTACAACCTCACCTTTCTCGCTTATATCATTAAATTTCCGCAAACAAATAGTCCCGTCGGCGTTATTTCTTTTATGAAAGTTTAATACTCTTATAGGTTCAATTCCTAGATAAGTGTCGCCATTGAGGACAAAGAAATCTTCCGAGCCGATCAATGGTTCAGCAAGTTTCAAAGCACCTCCTGTACCTCTCTTCTCGGGCTCATAAGAATACTTAATAGTAATACCCCATCTAGCTCCGTCATTAAAATAATTTTCGATATCTTCATGCCTGTGACCGGTGCAAATAATAAACCGGGGAAAGCCGGAATTAATGTAATGCGTGATAATATGTTCCAGAAACGGCTTGCCCTTAACTGTTGCCATTGTTTTTTGTGTGCTCGGTAGCATAGAACTGAGTCTCGTGCCGAGGCCTCCGGAAAGAATCACAACGTCATTTCTTACAGTTCTCATTTTCGGCTGACAAATACCCCTTCCGAAGTTTTTTCGAGTGCAACATTTTCCAAGCTCTTTACAGCTAAAGTCGCTTTAGAATAATCAAAGTGTTTGGAGTAATCAGTCGGAATAGCAACGACTTTCATATTTGCTCCAAGCGCCGCAGTTACCCCTGTTAAGGAATCCTCAAAGGCAAGACAGCTCTCGGCGGGCATTTTTAGTTTTCTCGCTGCTGCCAAATAAATGACCGGAGCCGGTTTTACCTGGTCAGGATGGTCCATATCGTCAATCGTAACAATAACAGAAAAAAATCGATCAAGATGATGATTTTTAATTGTCCGTAACGTTTCTTCAGTCGGTGAAATAGTGGCAATAGCCATAGGAATAGCCATTTTTTTGGCCTCGGTTAAGAGATCTTCTGCACCGGGCATAAGCGGTAAAGAGTCTATTAGGCTTTTATATATATTCCGTTTCTCTTCTTTCAGTCTAAAGGCAGGTTCCTCCTCAGTACTCCCTTTGAGCTCAGGGCTTATCCGGGCGGCCAGATGCCGACTAATCGCGCCGTCTCCTTTACCGGCAAACCGCATAAAGGTTCCTCTGCTAAAGACAACACTGTGATTTTTCGCAACCGTAATCCAGCTCTTGCAATGTCCCAATTCTGCGTCAAGTATAGTGCCGTCTTGGTCAAAAATCAGAGCTTTAAATGGCCCCAGTCTCATTCTGTCCTAACTTTTAATCCTTCACTTGAAAGTTTAAAATCAACCTCCTTAGCACCATGTTTTTCCAGTGTAATTTGCACTTCAGTCTGTCTTTGAGGAGGACAAATAAAGAAAAAATACCCTACCTGACCTGCCCCTGCAAGCTGTCCCCCTAAAGCTCCGCACATTTTAGCGGAAGAATAAAGAGCGTCAATTTTAGCATTTGTAATGATAGGATTTGAGCGTTTTTTTTCTTCCCAGCCTATATCGATTAAATGCCCGGCGTCTTCAATATTTCCCCGCTCCAGACAATCTCTTGTATCATAGGCTAACTCTTTCATTTTTTGAAAAGTATTTAGTCTGTCTTTTTGCTTCATGCTCTTTTGCAGGTGCTTTTGAAAATCCGATGAATTCCTTTTTCCCCCAGTATAAAAGACAATTAACCAATCCTGGAGTTTTTGATAAGTATTAGAACTAACTTTAATAGGGTAGACGGATACCTCTTCTCCGGGCCCAAACTCCATCAGGTTTAATCCGCCGTAAACTGCGCACCATTGATCTTGCTTTCCGCCAACGAGCCCCAGCTCCTCAGTCTCCAGCTCAAAAGCCAGCCGGGCAATAGCATCTTTTCCTAAGGATCTTTTTAGAAATATGGTCAAAGCACCAAGTAGGGCAACTGTAAAACTGGCCGAAGATCCAAGTCCGGTACTATTTTGGATATCCGAGTGGATTATTAAGTTAAAACCAGCCTCGATTTCTTTTCTAAAATAGTTCAAAACTGCACGTACGAGATCGAAATATGGATCTTTTCCATAAGGAAGCTTCCGTTTTAAATCAAAAAGACGTTCTTCTTTGTCGATAACATGAATTTTATTATCTTCCCGTGGTTCCAGCTTAACCTTGTATCCACGGCTAACGGTAGCGTTAACAACAGCACCGCCATAGTTCCTGGCAAAGGGGTTAACGTCGGTCCCGCCGCCGTTAAAATCGATGCGGACAGGTGCTGAGGATATTATTTTCATTCGGAAACTTCAAGGCCTTTTTTACCGAATAAAATTTCCTCCATAATATCGCACATGCTATGAAAAGCTGCGACGTGACCTTGTTGAATAATTCCTACGTCGGAGGCTGGGATTTTAATAATAATATCGGCAAGTTTTCTCTTTACTATTTCGCCGCCATTACCTCCGGTTAACACTAGGCTTTTTACTGCCCTGCTTTTTGTTAACTCGAGGGCCTTGACTACGTTTTTTGAATTACCGCTTGTGCTAATGCCTATTACTAAATCATTTGGAGTAGCCAAAGCTTCAATTTGTCGGGAAAAAACATATTCAAAACCAATGTCGTTACTTATGGCAGTCATTACAGAAGAATCGGTTGTCAAAGCGTGCGCAGATAAAGGCCACCTTATTTCAAAATTATGATTAGCTCTGAGCATACACATTAACTCATCTGCTATATGTTGAGCATCAGCCGCAGATCCGCCATTACCAAAAGTAAATACTGTTCCGCCATTTTTAAAAAAGGTATCAACAAGTGCAAAGGCTCCCTGTTCTATATCATCCACACAACTAACCAGCATTTTCTCGTAAGTGATAATGGAATCTTTTAAATAGGTTTTAATTTTGTCTTTTGTTTTCATTTTTTTTAAGTTTCTTTTGCGTTTCCAGATAATGATCAGGGCTATCAATATCGTAGTATTCTTTATTTGATTCAAACACAAAAACCCTCTTTTTCTTTTTAAGAAGAAGAGGTAAAAGTTCAGTCTCGAGGGAAGTTTTTTCTCCTTGTTCAATGTATTTCAGTATCTTAGGCTTCATCACATAAACACCCGCATTACCAAGTTTTCCCTTTTTGTCTATCTTTAATAATTTACGGTTTTTAACCAAAAGCATAAGCCAATTTCTGTGTTTAGTTGTTCCTACTAAAGTGAAATCAGCCCTATTTTTTTTATGAAAATCAATTAGCTCTTGGTAATCAATATCCAAATAAGTATCACCGTTGATTATCAAAAAATCGTCCTTAAAATATTTTTGTGCATTTTTTACAGATCCTGCAGTTCCTAACGGACGACTATCAACCGAATAAACTATTTTCACTCCAAGCTTACTGCCGTCGCCGATTTCACCAATGATTTGACTTGATAGATATCCAACCGCAAGTACAATATCGGTTAAGTTATTGTTTCGTAAAAGTTTAATCAAATAATGAAGAAATGGCTTACCGTTTATAGGAATTAAATGTTTTGGGCGGCCATGGAAAATCTCGCGAAGCCCGATTCCAAATCCCCCTGCAAGGATCAACACTTTTGAAGCTGACATTTAATGTGAAATTGAGTATAGCACCATAAAATCTATTTTTCCCGTAATTTAATTAGATTTTTTCCTAAGTCCGAATATCGTGTCTGTCATTTCTTGAAAATTTTCCTTACTAAAATCTTCGGCTCTTTTTTTGGCAGAAGAAGAAAGCTTAGACCTCAGTAGATCATTTTTAATTACATTTAGCGTTTTTTCAATCAACTCTCCCTGGGTGTTCCATAAAAGTCCGTTTTTGCCGTCGGTAACGATTTCCGGCTGGCCTCCTTTGTTAATTACAACCGGTACACATCCTGCACACATTGCCTCTACAGTCGTTAGACCTAAATGTTCCATTTTTTCGGGAAATTCATTTTCGTCAAGGTCAAAACCTGTAGCATGCCAGTAAATTTTTGATTTTGCATACCAATCCTGCAATTGTTTAAAAGGTAAATTATGTTCCACAATAATTGGATAGCCCCTAGCAGATTGTTTAACTTTATTAGCATACTTTGCATTATCTTCACCGGGATCAACTGACCCGACCAAGACGAGCTTCCAGTCGCCAAGGCCCTCATCCGCCATTTTTTTGAAAGTATCAACGATTACATCCTGCCGCTTACAGTGCAAGCCGGTAAAAAAACGGCCAACATGAAGAATAATATTTTCTTTTTTACCGGGTATAAAATCTCGCCCGTTAACGGCTCCCCAATGAACGTAATCTATTTTTATATGCCAATTTTTTTCGACTTGGCGCTTAGTAAAATTGGCATTCGCCACCTTTACATTCCAGGATCCTAGCTTCAAACGGTTAATAAACCCGGTCGGCCCTTTTTTTAAAGGAATTTGAATATGAAGTATATTCCGCTTACTACCCGCAAAGAAGACACTCCCGTCTGTAAAAGCAAGAAAAGCATCGAATTTTCTTGTAAAAAGATACCTATCTAGCGCGGAACCTTTTTGTCCAAAAGGACCGAAAGAAACTTGGGCTTTATCTAAATTAAGGTCGAATTGTTCGGCCCGTTTTTTTAATAAGTTTTGACCTTCACCCTCATCAAAATGTTTCTGCACTACTAACTCAACTTTGCAGTCTCTATTTTGTGAAAGATGTTCGGCTATAGTCAGTAAATAGCGCTCTCCGCCGCCTTCATGATTGATAAGAAGCGGGCTGAAAAGTCCTACTCTCATTTAGTCTTCCATTCGTCTGCAATTTCTTTTTCTATTTTTGAATATTTTTCCTCCAAGCCGGGTTTCTGTTGCAACTCCCAAAGTCGGGTATAAACTATAAACCGATTCATTGCTTGGATCATGGCCTCAATCCAGCCTTCAGTACCATCCCGGTATCCTTTTCTCTTTATTAACCTGGTAAATAGTTCGGAAAAAACAACTTTTATTAATCTAACAGGGGTTATATTTACATGCCCTGATTCATAAAACTGCTCGGCTTCAATATTGGTCCAGCGAATCGATTTTTCTAAACCTTCTAAAACAGAGCGGTGGGTTAAATGATAAAGCGGCTCGTTCAGCTCTCCGGTAGTTCCTTCAACCTCAGCATGCTCATGAATCCTCCCCAACCATTTTTTCAACCCTTTTTTTTCAAAAAGCCTTACTATCTTGTCATTACCCCATCCGCCCCATTTAAGTTTTGTGCCGATTTGATAATTAACCCGATTAATTTCGTAGGCGCAGTGTTTTGGTTTTTTAAGGGCATTTAAGATTTCATCAGCTAAACTTTTAGAAACGCGCTCGTCTGCATCAACATATAAAAGCCAATCACTTTTAGCAACTTCTTTCCCTAAGTTTCTATTCCCCGCAAAATTACCCGTTCCGTTTATTACTGTTGCTCCATATTTCTCGGATATTGACACTGTTTTATCCGTCGAATGGTCATCGATTACTAATATTTCATTGACCCATGACAGAGTCTTGAGGCACATTCCGATCATTTTCTCTTCATTCCTCGCAAGAATAATCGCCGATAAAGTCATAAATTTAATCCCAACAAAACAATTTTATTAGCTCTTGGATTCGACGTCCAGCATTACGGTTCTAAACGAACTGGTTTTATTACTAATTTAACTGTTATATTAGTAAAGCCAATTTGCCTTCAATGAAAAAAATTTCGGTTGTAATTCTTAACTACAATGGTTTGAAAGATACACTTGAATGTCTTGATTCCTTAAAACCGATAAAAGACAAAAATAAATTTTTGGAAGTTGTTGTTGTAGATAACAATTCAACAGACAAGTCTCCAAACGAACTTTCGCAAATTAATTGGATAAAATTCATTCAAAATAAAGATAATTTAGGGTATGCCGGGGGCAATAACGTTGGTATTAAATTTGCACTTGAAAAAGAAGCTGATTTTATACTTGTACTCAATAACGATACAATTGTAGATCTCAATTTTATTGAGCCTCTAACAACCTCAGCCGAGAAAGGAATCGCCTCACCTAAAATATATTTTGCCAAAGGATATGAATTTCATCATGCACGGTATCAAAAAAAAGACTTAGGCAAAGTGATATGGTTTGCGGGAGGTAAAATGGATTGGGATAATGTTATCGGAAAACATGTTGGAGTCGACGAAGTTGATATGGGCCAGTTCGACAAAGAAAAAGATACGGATTTAGCAACGGGCGCATGCTTAATGGTAAAAAGTGATGTATTTAAAAAAATCGGACTGTTTGATGAAAGGTACTTCCTTTACTTCGAAGATGCCGATCTATGCGAAAGGGCAAGAAAAGCTGATTTTTCTGTAAAATACCAGCCGCAATCGACAATTTGGCATAAAAACGCCGGATCAACAGGGGGATCCGGGTCGAAACTGCAGGATTACTTCATAACTAGAAACCGTTTACTTTTTGGATTCAAATATGCCAAACTACGTACTAAAATAGCCTTATTAAGGCAGGCTTTTTCCTCACTGAACGATCCGATTAAAAGACAAGCGTTATTTGATTTTTTAATTCTTAACTTTGGAAAGGGAAGCTTTATAAATGATTAAACAAGACCTAAATATGAAAATGGAAAAAAGTATCGTTTCTGCAAAGATTGAAGCAGAAAGGCTCTTTAAAAAAAATGCTCCTCCCGTCACAATTTTTAATGTGACAACAAATTTAATTTTAGAATTTTTAAGAATTTATTTCTTAAAACTTGCCTTTTTAAAAGGAATTGAAGGTCTCATCAAGGCTTTGTATCATAGCTATGAAAAAGCTATTCAGTTTACCTATCTTTGGGAAATGCAGAATACAGGCAAAAAAAATTAATTGGTGAAGAAACTATTTTCGGATAATATTTTTTTATTCTGCACTGCGGCTTTCATACTTGCCTTTTTCTTCCCATTTTTAATTTTAGGTAAAATCCCAATTCCGGCAGACAGTTTGGTTGGTCTTTATCATCCATGGAGAGATAATTCTTATGAAGGTTACAACCCTCAAAAATTCCCTGTAAAAAATCCCTTAATTACGGATCCGGTCCTCCAAACTTATCCATGGAGGTATGCTGCAATAAAAGACATTAAAAACACCGAAATGCCGCTCTGGAATCCTTACGGCTTTTCAGGTCAGCCTTTGCTGGCCAACCTTCAATCGGCAGTTTTCTCCATTTTTAACTTAACATTTTTTATTTTCTCTTTTCCTCTCGCCTGGGGACTCAATATTATTCTCGTATCGGTGTTATCGGGGATATTCATGTTCCTCTTCCTAAGAGAGATTTCTCTGTCAAAGCCGGCAAGCTTTTTTGGGGGCCTAATTCTGCCTTTTTCGGGATTTTATGTTGCCTGGATGACATGGGGAACCGTTATTTCGGTTGCAATGTTTTTACCGCTAATCTTACTGTCCATTAAAATTTTTTTTAATAACACTTCGCCTGTTTGGTTTTTAATTTTAACTTTTGCTTGCTCTCAAATAATTTTTGCGGGGCACTTGCAAACGGCAATTTACATCCTCTTTGCAAGCTTTTTGTTTACGGTATTTTTATTGATCAAAGAAAAGAAAAGTAAAGCTTTTTTTATGACAACCCTGGCAATTTTCTTTGGACTTCTGATTTCCTCCGTACAATTAATTCCTTCCGCGGAATTTTCAAATATTTCAGCTAGGAATTTAGACCAGGGATTTACTAAGGGAAGAGAAGACTGGTTTTTACCTATACAAAATATAATTCAATTAATTGCCCCTGATTTTTTCGGAAATCCGGCCACATACAATTATTGGGGCGTTTGGAATTATGCCGAGTTTGTTCTCTACATTGGTTTGATTCCTCTGATAATGTCATTAGTAGGCTTAACTTTTTGGAAAAAGTATCCGTACTTTTTAATACTTCTTGGATTATCTTTAATACTGGCTGTTGAAAATCCTTTATCAAAATTGCCTTATACTAAAAGTTTTTTTCTAATCTCATCAATGCAGCCCTCCAGAATAATATTTTTAATTACTTTTTCCTTAGTTGTTTTTTCATCTGTAGGGTTCGATGCTTTCCTTAAAGAAAAAGAAAAGAGAAAAGTTCTTTTATCGTCAGCCCTAATTCTTCTGGTAGTAATTTTTTTGATATTTTTTAGCCTTAAATTTTCAAATTATTTTCCGAAGGTCGAAGGCCTCAATCCGGCACATGTCGCTTTAAGAAATTTGGTTTTGCCGTTTGCGTTTTCGGTTTCTGCGCTATTTCTGCTGGCTTTATTAAAGTTAAAAATAATGCGCAAATACGTCATTCTCGCCATCATTGTACTCACAATTTTTGATCTTTTCCGTTTTTCCTATAAATTTACAAGCTTCGCAAAAACAAATCTAATTTTTCCAAAAACTGCGATAACTGATTTTCTCTCAAACCAAAAAGCCCCATCCAGGATACTAGCAACAGATAGACGTATTTTCATGCCTAATTCAACAATCCCTTACCAAATAGAGTCCGCAGGGGGATATGACCCTCTATACCTCAAGGATTATGCGAAACTGGTTTCTTCTTGGAATGCAAATACCGTTTCAGAACCCATGTCTTTTAATAGAATTGTTACTCCCTCAAACATTGACTCACCCCTAATCAATATTCTCGGGATTAGATATATTCTGGGATTTACCCAGCCCGGTGACTTCCAGCAAGTCACAGGGGAAGGAATTACAAAAGTATATGAGAATAAAAATTATTTGCCGAGGGCCTTTTTCCTTAAAAATGTAGTAAAAGTACAAAACCGTGACCAGGAACTGGAATTCCTTCTCAAAAATAGTGATTACTCAAAAGCAGTTTCTGTAGATTTTGAATATAAAAATGGAGAGCTGCAAAATGAAGTTAAACAAATAGAAATCGGCTCCCAAAACTTAAAAATTGAGACAATTTCAAAAGAGAATTCGCCTATTTTTATTTCAAATATTTATAATACCGGATGGCAGGTTTATATAGATAACAAAAAATCCAAGATTTACAGAGTAAATTATATTTTTCAGTCAGTTTTAATTCCCAAAGGAAGCCACCTGGTTAATTTAATTTATAGGCCGTCTTCCTTTTATAATGGTATGTACATTTCATTCTTAAGTATTTTAATAACATTTGGGTTAAGTTTATTTTTATGGAAGAAAAAATATCAGTAGTAATTCCGAATTTTAACGGCGAACGGATACTTGCAAAAAATCTCCCAAAAGTATTGGATGCCTTCCCTAAATCTGAGATAACAGTTATTGACGATGCCTCTTTGGATAATTCAGTGAACTTAATTGAAAAAAAATTCAAAGAAATAAAGTTAATAAAAAATAAAAAGAATTTAGGTTTTGCTAGATCGGTTAATCGGGGAGTTGAAGAGTCTGAAGGCAGATATGTAATACTGCTAAACTCGGATGTTTCTCCAAAAAAAATTAATTTAGGAATCTTAATGAATCATTTTAAGGATCCGTCTGTTTTTGCAGTCGGCTTTTTGGATATTAGTCATGAAGGGGGTAAATTGCATAAGCGTGGCAGGGGAGGAGCCGTTTTTCAAAAAGGTTTCCTTTACCATTTTGCGC
>Ga0066639_10001019_pt1 | contig 25081 bp, 26 predicted proteins | sample CryGeyCG2114_010_2_FD_59504 | JGI IMG/M metagenome (GOLD analysis project Ga0066639, IMG submission 59504) | Groundwater microbial communities from aquifer - Crystal Geyser CG10_big_fil_rev_8/21/14_0.10 | ecosystem: Environmental > Aquatic > Deep subsurface > Groundwater | place: USA: Utah...
AACCACAACTTTAACCAGCGTACCTATTAATAACCACAACTTTAACCAGCGTACCTATTATTAATAGCCACGATTCAAAGTTGTTTCACCAATCACTGTTCCACGATACTTCACGCGCACTGGCACCGACTGATCTGTAGGCCGATAAGCCCCTGTGGTTTCAATAAGAATTGTGTAATTACGACTGCTGGTGTGCTGAAAAGCAAACCCACCGTTAGCTGCTGTATACATAGGAGATGTAAAGTTAATCACATAATATGTTTCGCCCCAGCTGCTACAAAGACCGCCAGGTCTCTGATATGGAAATCGTATAGATACATTCGCGGTATTAGAATTTGTGTAAGACACTAAAATTTCCATTCCACTGGCAAAGTTATTACATTCTCTTTCGCAAGTGGCATACAGAGAACTTCCTGTAGAGCAGCTCCAAGGGGTTGCATTAGGTTGAGTGGGAATAGGCTGTGGGTAACCTCCTCCTCCGCCATAAGCTGGATACTGACCATAAGGATACTGATTCTGATAATTGCCATAACCAGTATAAATCTCTAACTGTCCTGGGTTATCACGAATCATGTATTTCGTAGTTTCTCTGCGAGAACCACTGATCCCACTAATATTGGCATATGCACTGGCGCCAACAGACCCGTTTGTATAACAGTTGTTTGCTGGAGAACAGACCGGTGGAGGCGTTACATAGCCAGGAGGTGGTGTGGCTCCACCACTATCTCCGCTCTTATTACAGGCAGCAACAGCAACCAATATGGTTAACAGACTCATTTTATTCATCATCATCTTCATAGAGAACTCCTCGTTATAGCTCTTCCCTAACCCATGTTTTTTCACGTTTCGTACCAAGCCCATATGTAAATGAAGGCCCTCAGAGCACGACCAAACTGACACTTCACTTTAAAAAGTGACAAAATTTGGCTTTTTTTAGATTTTTTCTAATTTTGAGTTTGACCCCACCACTAAGGTCGTTTTCAATCTTTATCACAAACAATCATCAGATAATGAGCAGATACAAAGAGGAGAGAAATTCATAATGAATAAGGCAGAGCTTCTTCAGCAAGTGGCACAACTCTCAAGCATGACAAAGTCAGATGCTGAAAAAATTCTGGATGCTACCCTTGAAACCATCAAAAAATCTGTCAAAAAAGGCCAAGATGTAAAGCTCGTGGGCTTTGGCACATTTACTAGAACTCAAAGAAAAGCTCGTAACGGTCACAATCCACAGACAGGTAAAATTATTAAAATTTCTGCATGCTATGCACCTAAGTTTAGTGCTGGCACTGACTTCAAAAGCTATGTAAAATAGCCTCATGGCTCAGTTCGATTCAAAAAAAATAAAAAAAATTGGTGTCTACACAAGTGGTGGAGACGCCCCAGGTATGAATGCAGGCCTTAGAGCTGCTGTGAGAATGGCTATCTATGAGGGCTATGAGGTCTGTGTGATCGGTTCAGGATATAACGGGATGATCAGTGGCGATATTTATCCTGTTGTCAGAGGTTCCATGGCCAATATTATTCAAAGGGGTGGCACCATCATCAAAACTGGGAGATCCCAGGAATTCATGAAGCCAGAAGGCCGCAGTAAGGCTTATCAGAATCTGCAGAAGTACCAAGTAGATGCCCTAGTTTGCATAGGGGGCGATGGTTCCTTTCGAGGGGCCCATGCTCTTTGGCAAGAACATGCGGTTCCCATCGTTGGTATACCAGGAACCATTGATAACGATGTTCATGGTACCGACTTCACCATTGGCTTTGATACAGCCGTTAACACAGCTCTTGAAGCTATCGATCGCATTCGTGATACAGCTGCCAGCCATGATCGTCTCTTTATTGTGGAAGTGATGGGGCGAAACGCAGGATTTATTGCTTTAGATGTTGGCTTAGCCGGAGGTGCTGAGGCTGTCTTCATTCCCGAAGGAGGCACCACAGTTGATGATGCTGTAGAACAGATCAAACGAGGTATTGCACGAGGAAAAATGAGTTCTATATTAGTCACCGGTGAAGGAAAAAAACCTGGTCGCGCCTATGACCTTGCCGACAGCATTAGAAAAAAATCAGGCTTTGATGCTAAAGTTTGTGTGCTTGGCCACGTTCAAAGAGGAGGTTCTCCCTCAGCCTCTGACCGTATTCTAGCTTCGCGTCTAGGGGCAGCTGCCGTCACCTCGTTAAAAAGCGGCACCTGTGATGTTATGTGCGGAATTATCAATAGTAAGGTCGTTCAAACTCCTCTTGAAGAAACCTTTTCTATCCGCCGGCCCGTACCTACAGAACTTCTAGAACTTCTAAGCATCTTGGCTCAATAAGAAATTTATTTTCATAAAAAAAGGCCGCCTTTTCAGGCAGCCCTTCTTACACTATCAAAGAATATATTATCGCTTTAACTGAATCACTTCTTGTAGCAGCTCATCTGTTGTTGTGATTGTCTTAGCGTTGGCCTGGAAGCCCCTTTGGTTTTGGATGAGGTTCACAAACTCTCTAGCTAAATCCACAGTTGATCTCTCTAAGGATTTTGCGAATAATTTCCCTCGCCCAGAAGAGCCTGGCCTACCAATGGCAGGCGTTCCAGAATTTCTAGACTCTTTAAAGCGGTTATTACCCACTTTATAGAGTGATTCGGTATTTTCAAACTTAGCAGTCACGATTTGAGCTAATTCTTTAGTTTCACCATTCGTGTACATTCCACTCAAAACCCCTTCATCGTTAAAGGAAAGGTTGGTGATTGTTCCTGCTGCTGATCCATCTTGATCCCAAGTAATAACATCAGACTCTTTACCGTACTGAGTAGACCCTTTGAGGCCCTTACCTTTATCAGTAGTAATAGAATCACCAAAGTCGACTTTCACCTGCTGGTTCTGTAAGGCACCACCGGTAAAATTGAAAGCCTGCTTTGTGATAACCTCAGTGTCGAGACGACCATCCACATTAAAACCAACTTGACCAGCAAGAACTTCTGACATTTCTCCTTCTTTACCACCAGTCACTTCTTTACCATCCACTAATCCATGATACTGCCAATTTCTATCAGCCACTTTATTAAAATAGAGTGTCATCAAGTGTTTATTACCTTGGGAGTCATAGACCTCAATACCTGTAGAGTACTGGGCGGTAGAGTGCGGATCCTTAATATCAAAAGGTTTACCGTTCTCTAAACGAGAATCTAAGTTTAGAGTCATTTCTATTTCGCCAGTAGGTCTTGCAGGAACAATCGCCTTTGGAAAAGCAATGTCAGCAACTTGGTTGATGATTTTACCCTTTTCATCCACCTGATAGCCTTGCACACGTTGGTTATCATTAGAAACAAGATAACCATCTTTATCAAAATGAAAAGATCCATCACGAGTGAACGACTCTCCATCAGTGCCTCTCAACACAAAAAGTCCATCTCCCGAAATTGCTAAGTCAGTGGACTTCTCTGACGTATCAATATTACCTTGAGATAAAATGGGTGTCACAGCGGCTAACTTCACACCACGGCCGACCTGATTACCACCCATAATGCCCTTTAGGTTTTTTGCAATAATATCACTAAACTCCGCTCGGCTTTCTTTAAAACCAATGGTGTTAGCGTTGGCGATGTTATCACCGATCACTCCCAAGGCCTGCCCTTGAGCTTGTAGACCAGACACACCGGTGTATAAAGACGATAGAATACTCATATATCCTCCTGTTTGTGGTCACGTCAGTCATTCGGCAACCACGGAGGGCTTCTCCAATTGAATGGAGGCCAGCCCAGTTAATTAAAGTACAATAGTACTGTCTATGTTAGTAAATACGTTTTCCTTCATTAAGTTGCGATCCATAGCGGTCACAACAGTTTTATTTTTAACGTTCACGATGAATGCATTATCACCCATTAGCAGTAATGTTTCTTTCGCCCCTTTGTTGCCAGCCTTTTGAACAGCATCTTCGAGACGTTTTACATCACCTGGTTGTAAGGTAATTCCTCGTGTACTCATCCTCTCCACAGCATGTGTCGAAAACTTCAACGGCGGTGATACATCGGGCTTATCAACCCCCACCTTTTCTTTCAGCACATCTTGGAAGCTAGGACCGACTCCTAGGCCAATTCCCGACGCTTTATCCGGCGTCGAAGGATACAGACCAGAATTTGAAATCCCCTTAACATCGTTAACCATTTTCTTTTCACCTCCTCCTTATTTTTTTATTAATTTAGATTGATAGTTCGAACTATTGTTTAATGGTTTCATGTATTTTGCATCAATGCTTTCAGCAGTAGGAACTGGGCCCTGAGCCACGGGCGCACCAGGGATTGCCTCTTGAGCTGCTTTTGGCTGAACAATTTTATTCACATCTTTTAGATACACTGTTTGATTGCCAATATAGAACATTGGGCCCTTACGAGTGAACTGTACGCCTGTGATTTCACCAGAGGCCTTGGTATCGGCTGTCACTTTTTTGCCAGTAGCGCCCTTGGCTTCTACGCTAAAGTGAAATTCACCATCAGTTAATTTTTGTCCTTGGTCATTATACCCATTCCAAGAGACATCATTTTTTCCATCTTTTAGATTGTTAAATTTTAAAGTCCTCACTTTTTCACCAGCTTCATTAAAGATGCTCACATGAATTTCTTCTGCAGGGCCACCTAAATTAAATCGTAATGTATGTAAATCATCACCCTTATTTCTCATAAAAACAGAAGAGTCAGCCTCAATATGCTTACCAATAAACTGTAATGCCTGATAGTCAGTAGTAGGAGCTTGGTCTGTACGCATACCTTCTAAGTTTTTATTCACGTTAAAAAGTTGCTCCACACTAGTAAATTGAGCCAACTGAGCTGCCATTTCATGACTTTGAATAGGATTAAATGGATCTTGGTTTTTCATCTGCGTGAGCATTAATTTAAAAAAAGCTTCTTTATCTAAATCTTGCTTAGCTTCTCTTTGTACTTTTTTAGGATCTACCCAGTTAGGGTCGGCAATCTCATTCAGAGCTTCGCCAATCCCCTTATCACCAAAAGGTTTTTCGTTGGCACCCACTCGATTCCCTTTAGCAGGCTTCAAGCCACTGACCTGCTCTGAATCACTCCAACTTTTTGTGGTCATGCCTGTGTTAATCATTCATCCTCACTTAAGCCACCAAATCTAAACGTTTTGTAGAGACTTTAGACGAAGTTGTTGGGGTATTTTCCGGCGTCATTCGACGACTACGAGGGTTTCCGTACCCACTCACGTCAAAAAAATCATTCATAGAATCTCTACGAGATTGATTGAACTCTCTAAATTGTCCCAAAAATTCCCTAGCAGACTCTCTATCTTGATTTAAAAATCCGGCATCAGAACCTGTTCCAGCTTGGCTCCCCGCATCTACCTTTACTGTTTCTAAGTTTAACTTATGATGTACCAGACTTGCCTTTAGATCATCCATTCCAGCTTCCAAAAGACGTTTGGTTTCGCTGCTTTCGGCAGTCATTTGAATATCTACTTTGCCATCCTTTACGCCAACAATTAAATCAACAGATCCGAGACCCTCTGGTCTCATCTGTATCTTCATTTCTCCGCCGCCCTTTTGTACCAATATCTGCGCACCCTGAATGAGCTCTCTAATATTTGTAGAATCATCAGTATTGCTGATTTGTGGTGTTCCTGGTCTCAAATCTGTAGTTGTTGGCAAGATAGTTTGAGTTTGTTTGCCTACAGCTTGTTGAAAATTAAGGGGATTAGAATCAGCACTCTCAACGGACTCATATGGCGCCGAATCCATATTGTCTCTCGAAGACCCAAGATCCTCACCGGAATCATAATCCAATTCAGAACGTGATGCGTTCGTAGGTTGGGCCACCTGAGCAAAGCTCCACTGAGGCATGCTCATAATTTTTTCTGCAGTTGATTTTGAAGCCACAGGAACTGTTGATGCCGGAAGCTCTGAACCAAGTGCCAAGGCCTCAACAGACGTACTTTCAGCATCCTGTTGATCTTGAATCTGATCCTGAGCTTGCATCTTCATTGTCCACGGGTACAGAGACTCAAGCCCAGCAGCAGCTGGACGTATTTGCTGTCCAACCGCTGCGGGCTTGGCCGCAAACTGAGATTCTTTTGCCTGAGACTCTGACATCTGAGGCTGTGGTGGTAGGATCGTGTCTTTTAATTTTTCTAAGGTGTCAGCATCTTTGGGAGTTAGGGACTGCATTTGAGATAGCAAAGCGGACTCTTCTTTTGTCAACGAGCCCTGAAGAGCTTTAGGATTTTGTCCTACAAAGAAGTTTTGGTTCATCTTATCTAAGGACTGACTGAGCTTCATACGCCCAGACTCCTCAGGTCCCATCACTTTAAAATCCACATTTTTGCCAGAATCAATCAGTGATTCCTGCATGCTTGCTGTAGCAGAATCTTTTAGCATTACTGAATAGAGCTCTTCAGCACGCACTCTCTGGTTAGCGTTGAGACCCAATTGACCCAGAACTAAAGACATTGTCTCTTCTGGTGCCTTGAGAAGCTGATCTTCATCAAGATTAGCCATGGCTTCAACAATTTTCTCAGGATCTACACCTAACTCATTCTTCATAGATAAGAGAAACTGAACCATAACAGCCTTCTCAGTGATCACAGGCTTTTGAGCTGCTGATTCTAGAAGTTCCATTTGTTCTACGGGGCTAACAGAAGATGTATCACCTTCGTTAGACACCTGTACAGCGACAGGCGATTCATATTTTTTAGCGACGAGCGGAGCTGAAGAATATTCTTTTTGATAAGAGTTCACTTCATCTTTATTTGCTATAACATCATTAGCCATGACATCTGATTTTTTAGCTACAGGCTGTTTGTCTGTCGCAGCAGCAGCTTTTCCCTGGTCGTTGCTCAGCTTTTTCTCGGAGCTTTTTAGATTATTTGAAAAATGATCCTTCAGATTTTTATCATTCTGTCCGTTACTGAGACGGGGGGACTGGGATTGGTTAGAAGTTTTTAAAGGTAAAGACTTCTCGGATTTATCCATCCGAGTTCCTGCATTAAAAAATGCCTGAATGTCTTTACTTCCACCAATGTTCAAGGAAACCTCCTGTTTCCGTTTATGCCCGCTAACCTACTGTCGGCGGTAACCTGCAAATTTTTCTGATAGCCGTTGTGCTTTTTCTGATTTCAGCAGGTTCATAATATCAGCAGCACTTTTCTTTTTCATCTTCGAGAGAATTTCAATGGCCAAGTCTTCATCCAAGTTTTCAAATATTTTTGCTGCATTCTGCGGCTTCATATTTGAATAAAACTCAACTAACTTATCAACCTTCCCCTGGTCCGTCTTGACCTTCTCTTCTAACTTGCTCGAAATTTTCTCCCTTAAATCTTCTAGTTCTTTAAAACGTTTTTCGAGCGCTACCTTCTGTTGTTGCAATTCTTCTTCCAACTTTTGAAGATTCACCTCTTTTTGGTCCAGTTCCTTCTTGCGATCTTCTAACTTATTGAAAAAAGACAGTTGTTCAGGGGTCCAGTTCTTTTTTTCACCGGTATTAGCAGCCCCACTAGGACTTATTTCCGAGGACAATTCTTCCTTACTTTGACCTTTAGACGGGGCCCCTTTTGCCGACCCGTTAGAGGCCGCAGCTAGCCCCATGGCTCTAATTTCCACCTTATGTAATAGTGATTCTAGGCGATCCAAGTTCATCAGCGCAAAAACCGAGATCAATAGCCCCAAAGAGATGGAAGCAATAGATCTGATACTCATATTTTTCCTAGACTTATGTTTTAGATTTTTTCTCTGCTGATAGAGTTTTTTAATCTTATCAGATTCAGAAGGGTTCACTTTTGCATAGGAGTTAGCCTCAACTGAGGCCTTAGAGCGAATATTTTTATTCGATGCCTTTGTGGCTTTTTTTGCAGCCCTAAAATATTCCCCATAGCCTGACATAGCAACCCCTCTACTTATTAGAGATTATCAGATTTACGACCCGCACGCATAACAACAAGTTCATCTATAGCCTTAAGTTCTAGCTTCTTTTGCTTATCTTTAAACTTATCTTTCATTTTGCTCTTTAATTTCTCAAAAATTTTAAACTCCTGAGCCTTTTTTTCTAAAACTTCACGACGTTCTTCTAGGGCTTGATTCTTTTTTTGCAGTTCTTGACGTTGATGCTGAATACGAATCTTCTGCCCTTCGAGAAAGTAATCAGCCCATTTCATTAGTTCAATATCCTGAGCTTTAATAACTCTTTTCTGACCAATGGATTCGCTGTTTTTTCTTGTATCCTCAATCTGTGAGTACATGCTGTTGAGATCTTTTTTGGATGACTCAAATGAAACTTCTGCTTCAGAAAACTCACGAGCAGCTACATCTCTTAGAGTTTTTTTATTATTCAAAAGGTTTTCATAGGGAAATTTAAATTTCATTTCAATTGCCCAGCACGGAATTCATCATCTGAACGCTAGTCTGTAGATCTGTAGTTTCCTCAATATCTTGCTTTAGGAAGTTTTCAATGGGCTCATGCAAGTGAATAGCTCGATCTATACTATGATTTGTTCCTTCTTTGTAGGCCCCAATATTGATCAAATCTTCTGCTTCGCTATAGACCGCCATAGCTTCGCGAATTTGACTTGCTAACCGAACGTGATCTTTACTTGTTACGTTTCGCATCACTCGACTAGTACTTTGCAAAACATCAATGGCAGGAAAATGTCCTCTTTGGGCCAAATGACGAGTAAGAACAATATGTCCATCAACAATAGACCGTACGCTGTCGCCGATAGGATCATCCATATCATCCCCTTCCACAAGAACGGTATAAAGTCCTGTAATACTTCCTCTGTTTTTAAATGAGCCCGCACGCTCTAGGAGTTTAGGCAAAAGGCTAAAAACACTCGGCGTATAACCCTTAGTTGCAGGAGGCTCTCCCGTGCTCAAACCAATTTCTCTTTGTGCCATTGCAAAGCGAGTCACCGAATCCATCATAAGCAAAACATTTCGTCCCGTATTACAAAAATGCTCGGCAATTGTTGTTGCCACAAAAGCTCCACGCATTCTTACTAAAGGACTAGCGTCGCTTGTAGCAACAATAAGAATAGATTTTTCTAAGCCTTCGGGGCCTAAATCATTTTCAATAAATTCTTTAACTTCACGACCCCGCTCTCCAATAAGAGCTATCACGTTAACATCAGATTGAGAGTGTCTTGCCATCATTCCAAGTAGAACAGACTTTCCTACTCCAGAGCCTGCCATAATGCCCACACGTTGACCCTTGCCCACCGTTAGGAGTGAGTTTAGTGCTCGAATGCCCAGATCCATAGGTTCTTTGATTGGCTCTCTGTTTAGAGGGTTTTCTACAGCGCCATAAATAGATACATTTTCTTCACTCTCCAAAGGGCCATTCCCATCTATAGGCTCCCCTAAGCCATTGAGAATTCTACCCAACAGAGCCTCGCCGACTCCTAGGGTTGCTTTTTGTCTATGAAGAAGTATCTCCGCACCTAGACCAACTCCGCTTATATCTCCCAGAGGCATCAGCAGCACCGAACGATCTTTAAAACCAACTACTTCTGCTAAAAAAGGATCTGTCCCACTAGATGGAAAAATTTTACATACACTACCAAGCCAAGCCCCAGGCAAATAGCCCTCTAACAAAAAACCAGTGACGCGTGTGATTTTGCCAATGTCCTTTGAAAGGCGGACACTGTTAAAAGAATCAATATACCTAGATAAATCTAAAGTATTATCATGATTCATGAGCCACTGTATCCTTGGCTATTGGTAGGTTTTCAATAAGTGCCGACCAAGCCTTTTGAACTCTCTCCTCTACGTTGGCATCTATCGTTCCATAGTTGGTTTCAACAACACAGCCGCCATTTTGAATATCAGAGGATGCCTCAAACTTAACTTTCTTTATAAAATCAAATTCTTTTTTTCTGACTTCTTTAAATTTTTCGATAAATTTAAAATCATCTTCAGACAATCTAACCAATACATTTTCATCAGTTTGAGCACTTTGAAGAACTTGTTTTAAAACGCCTAAAATTCGATCGTCCTTTTTTTCGATTTCAAAACCAGCCAGGCGACTAGCTATGTGAAAGATACTTTTTAAAAAATGAGCTTCATTTTGCTCCAACAAAAGAGTTTTTAAATTGCTAATATTTGTTATCAGAGTATCTAACTTGCCCAGATCCTCTTCTATTTGACCTTTGTTTTCTTCGTAAGCAGTTTTCCGACCCTCTTCAAGGCCCAGATCATAGGCCTCCTTGTAGGCTTCTTGTTGAATCGCTTTCAATTGCTCTAAAGCTACCTTTTGAATCTCTTCATCAAGAACTTGCTTTTCTCTCTGCGCAATTCCCACTTGACCTGCAATAAGATGACTTAGCTTAAAGCTTGATTTTTTAAGCTGCTGCTGAGAAATATATTCTTCTGCCTGTGGCGAAAGGTGTCTCTCCAAAGTGCGAGGCACAAAGTCTATCACTTTACCTGCTGTATTTTCAGATGAAACAACCTTAGACAAGGGCATCCTCCGATCCACTTCTAGAAATAATAATCTTTCCTTCGGCCTCTAGTTTTCTTGCTACATTCACAATCAGCTGCTGAGCTGTCTCAACATCTGATAAGCGCGCAGGACCCATAGACTCTAAATCCTCTTTCAGCAACTGAGCTGCACGAGAGGAAAGGTTTTTGAAAATTTTTGACTTAATATCTTCATTGGCAGTTTTAAGAGCCAGAAGCAATTTATCATTGGGCACTTCTTTAAGCATGGCCTGCATACCGCGATCATCAATTTTTGCAATATCTTCGAAAACAAACATCAACTTACGAATCTCTTCGGCCAAGATAGGATCTTTCTCCTCAATTCTTGACATAATAGCTGTCTCAGTTTGCTTATCCATCACGTTCAGCATTTCGGCCACTGGCTGAGTGCCACCAAGAGAGGCTTGCTCCACTGTTCCCATCATTGCCAATTCTTGTTTTAAAACGCCATCTAGCTCTGTAATTAAGCTTGGATCAATATAATCAAGGTGGGCCATACGCAAGACCACCTCGGCCTGCAAAGCTTCTGGTAAGCGTTTTAAAACCTCACCTTTTTTCTCAGGCTCTAGATGAGCTAAAATGACAGCTACTGTTTGAGGATGTTCGTTCACTAAAAAGTTTGATAGTGATTTAGCATCAACCAAATCAAGACTTTCAAGATTTCGTGAGCCGCCGCGAATATTCAAGTGACCAAGAATACCCCTAGCACGCTCTTCACCAACAGCCGCTACAATGTTGTCTTTATTGGCCATATCATCACTAAAGATATAGTCTTCAGCCTCACTCACCATGGAATAATACTCTTCAAGAACTTTTTTAGTGATATGCACAGGCACAACTCGTAAACGAACCATGACGCCAATAAGCTTACGAATATCAGCATCGTCTAGGTGAGCAAACAAAGATTTAGTGGCCTTATCACCTAAATAATTAATAAGTATGGCTGCTTTATCAAAGCCTTTTAAATCTTCAAACTTTAAATTTTCATTTTTGCGAAGACCACTCATGCTCAATCTCCCTTACTTTTCTTTTATAAGCCATAGACCAAGGGCGCTGGAGGCTTTTCTACCGTCGGAATCAATAAGATGTAGTATCTTTTCTTTTAATAATTCACTTTCAGCTTTATCAGGATCTAATGATTCCTCAATGATCGGCAAAGAAGAGGACATGCCCGGCAACGTACCATCCACACTCTGGATTTCCTCCAGCTCCTCAATCGTTTTTGGCATCATATCATCAATGCTTTCTTGAAAGCTTTCAGTCACCCACTTCATAAATGGTCTTACTACCAAGAAGAAGAAAAGGAACATGGCAATACCAATCACAGACCATCGGATCAGGTAGTTTAATAATTTTCTACGCTCAAGCTGAGAAAGTAGCTGTTCAGATTCAGAAAAATCTTCAACTTCAAATTTTATATTCTCAATTTTAACTGTGTCTCCTCGTTGAGCGCTAAAACCAATAGAATTTCTCACCAATGATTCATACTTAGCAATGTCCTCTGCACTTCTAGGAGCCCAACTCTCTTCTGCAACTCCATCCTCACCAGTTTTCACAGTTCTTACGCCATCAACTAAGACAGCCACACTAAGACGCTCCACTTGCCCTGGGTTTTCTCGAATATTTCGAACTGTCTTAGGAACTTCATAGTTAGTGGTATTAAGTCCCTTCTTTACATCTTGATTAAATCCAACTTGGCCCTGATCTTGCGCCCCTGGAATATTAGCTCTAGCTCCAGGAACTCCTGCTGGGTTTGTTCGATTGCCATTAAGACTTTCCTCTTCAGTCGTTATACTGCGAATGGCCGTTCGATCAGGATCTATTTGTTCTTCCACCGATTGAATTTGCCGCGAGCTCAGTGTGGCATCCACACGCGCAATCACCTTGCCACTACCAACAACTCTTGAAAGAATAGACTCAATTCTCTCTTCCAAGCCTCTCTCTGTTTTCTGTTTTAATTCTACTAAATCACTGGTCATACCAATGCCAGGATCACTCTTATTTCGACTGAGCGCTTTTCCTCTTGAATCTACAACTGTCACTCTATCTGGATCCATGTTTTCAACAGCACTGGAAACAAGATAAGTAATACCTTTAACCTGCTCCGGACTTAGCGTTTTTCCTTCAAGAAGATCCAAAACAACAGATGCTGTGGGAGTGCCACCTTCTTCTAAAAATGTTTTCTTAGGAGGCAAAGCTAAAATCACCTTTGAAGTTCTAACGCTATCAATAGTATTGATAGCCCTCATCAATTCGCCTTGAATAGCTCGCTGATAGTTAATTTTTTGAGCATAGGAGGTAGTACCAAAGCTTTGCTTATCAAATAATTCAAAACCAATATTACCCATTTTGCTAGAACCAGACTCAGTCATAATAGACATTTGCAGTGAGGGTAAAAGCTCTGGTGGCACAAGTACTGTTTTGCCATCATCCTTAACTTCAAAAGGTACGTTTTTTTCTTTTAATTTATTAAGTACGATACTGAGTTGTTCCTGTGGGATATTTTTAAATAAAGCAACATAGGATCTACTTGACATCATCACAGTCACAACAACAACTGAGACAAATAACGTAATAGCTACAGCAAGCATTGAGACCCGACGTACTGGCGTCTGGTTGCTATAAAAACCCCTCATTTGTCCGACTAGACTTTTAAAAAATGTATTCAAGTCATCCCTCCCTGGATAACATCAACAACCCCTAGACCTGCATCCTCATAATTTCTTGATAGGCTTCAATCATTTTATTTCTCACCTGAACCATTAGTCTGAGGGCAATATCTGCCTTTTCTGCTGCAATCATTGTCTCATGAATATTTGTGTTCTGACCAGTAGCAAGTTGCTGCATTTTTAAATCTGACTCTTTTTGCAATTGATCAACAGAGTTAATGGCATTCTTAAGACTGGAAGCAAACTCACTCCCATCAGACTTAGGTTTTGAAGTGGACCGAAAACTACCCTCACCAATACCATTGGAGCTTCCAATTTGCTGGTTCATGTTTGAAATTTTTAATCCATCCATTCTCTACCCCTTCTTCTTAATAAGCCCGAGAACATTACCTACCTATGTCCAGTGCCGACTGAGCCATAGATTTTGCAGCCTGCACAGCTGAAACGTTAGCTTCATAAGCTCTTGTGGCTTGAATCATATTAGCCATTTCTTCCATAAGATTTATATTTGGATATGCAACATATCCATCTTCGTTGGCATCTGGATGGTCCGGGTCATATTTTAAGATTGGCGCCTTTTCATCCACATGCACATCCGTAACTTGAACTCTTTGATACTTTTCCTGTTCTCCCGTTAATATCTCACCAAAGTGCTTCATATCGGGCATAGACTCTAAAACAACATCTTTCCTTCGGTAAGGCCCACCCTCGGGTGTCCGTGTCGTGTTCACATTAGCAATATTTGACGAAATGGAGTTCATTCTCATTCTCTGAGCTGCCATGCCGCTACTGCCAATACGAAGACCCGTCAGAAAATCCATCAACGACCCCCGTCGCTAGCCACATATCTCATGGCGCCAAGTTTTTTTCTAATCAACTCCACTGCTGTTTTATACATGATGGTGTTTTCTGCAAGACTGGCCATCTCTTTCTCTAAATCTACAGTGTTCTTGTCATTGTTGATTGGAATGTCTGGATTATCATAAATATCTGCTTTTACATTTTCCGTATGGCCAATGGTATTAGGAAGATGCTCTTTATTTGTAACATCCATTCTTCGAAGGCCATCTAGATCCAAAGCTCTAGAAAGTTGATCTTCAAAATCTAATTTTTTTGCGTGGTATCCCGGGGTTTCTGCATTTGCGATATTAGAAGATATCACGTTCTGACGCTTCAAACGCATATCCGTAGCCACACCCAAGGCTTGGGTTGTTTTATCAAAGAGACTCATACAACCTCCTCTACTTTATACTCATTTAATTTATTTCTTAAAGTGCGAATGCTAATTCCAAGCATTCTCGCTGCATGGGTTCTATTTTGACTTGTGTACTCCAGCGTTCTTATAATTAATTGTTTCTCGGCCTCCGCCACCGTCATGCCCGGGGATAAATCAAATTTCTGACTTTCATCTGAAATATTCAATGCCTCAAGGTCATGCTCCGTAATCATTGGGCCCGGGGACAATAGAGTCGCTCTTTCAATCACGTTCTCCAATTCTCTGACATTGCCCGGCCAACGCCACATCATTAATCTTTTTAAAGCCTCTGGAGTAAGACCTGCAATAGACTTTTGGTTAATTAAATTTGATACACAAATGAAGTGCTTAGAAAGAAGTTCTATGTCGCGAATTCTGTATCTCAAAGGCGGAATTTCAATAGGTATGACGTTTAAGCGGTAATACAAATCTTCACGAAATTCACCATTTTTAACCATCTCTTTTAAATCTCTATTCGTGGTGGCAATAATTCTTACATTTACCTTAATGGTTGAGCGCCCTCCAACTCTTTCAATTTCACCTTCTTGGATGGCCCGTAAGATTTTTCCTTGAAGATGAACTGGCATCTCACTCATTTCATCTAAAAGGAGAGTGCCATTGGACGCTAGTTCAAACTTACCTGGTTTTGTCTGAATGGCTCCAGTAAATGATCCTTTTTCATGGCCAAAAAGTTCACTTTCTAAAAGTCCCTCAGGAACCGCAGCGCAGTTAATGGCTACAAATCTATTTTTTGATCGAGAACTTTTTTTATGAACATATTGAGCAAACAATTCCTTACCCGTACCACTTTCACCTTTTAGCAAAACAGTGGCACGGCTAGAGGCTACAGCTTCAGCTATTCTTAATACTTCCTTCATTTTAGGGTCTGCCGTAATAATATCGTCGCAGTCTATTTCTTTCATTTCTCCCCCACCATTGCTGGAATCCGATTGATGTATTTTTTGTACTGATCTTTCCACTTCAAATGATCAACATTTTCTTTTGCCATTTTTGACCAAATGGAGTCTGGCTTAAGCAGCGACCAAGACTTTTCAGCTTCCTTCAAGTCTCCATCTTCTAAATAGAGCTTTCCAATTTTAAACTTAATGGCTTCAGAGCCCTTATCATCCTGAAATTTATCTAGAATTTGCTTATATAAACCAATGGCCCTCTGATGCTTTTTACTTTTTTCTAAAATTTCTGCTTTTAATTCAAGAGCATTTTTCTCAACCTCACCAGAAACATTTTTTGTGTCTTTTTGTAATGCTAATATTTTTTCAATGGAATTCATGGCTAAATCTATCTCTTGTGATTTGTGCTGGAGCTTGGCCAACTTTAAGTAAGGCTCGGCCACAAGCTGAGGCTGACCCTTCCAGTTTTCAATTAAATGACTAAGGTACTTCTTTGCTAACGCATCATCGCCGCGAGCCAAAGCGACTTCCGCTTGTAATTCATTTTTTTCAACAATCTCTTTTGGCTCAAGACTAGAACTATCTCTATGAATAGCGTCTAAATATGATTGTGCTTCTGCGTAATTGTTATCCTTTACATTCATGGCGGCAATACGAAGATTTAATTCATCAGCACTTGGGAGAGATTCAAAAACAAGTCTTTCTTTTTCCTCTTGGGTTCCTTTAATTGCGTATAGCCTGTTAAGAACTTTTCGATAGTACTTTGCTGCCTCATCTGGCACTCCTGACTTTTCATAGGTCATGCCAAGAAAATATTGTATATCCAGCCGATCAGTTCCCTTAAGCCAAACACCACTATATTGCCCGTATGTTTTGAGCACATCTAAGTACTTAGGTGAGTCCAGCTGTTCCTCCATTTTTGAAACTATGGTCTGAATAATTCTTTTTTTAAAAATATCTAATTCAGCAGTCGGATGTGACTGATAAAAATCAATTAATAGCTCCAGTGCCTTATCGTACTCAGCCCTTGATCGATATCCATCAGAAACCATGATTGTCGTAAAGTCTTCACTTCTAGGGAGCTTTGACTTTTCTACTAATTTTTTAAGCTCTTCAACTGAATTTTCAACTTCCTTATCCTTCATTCCCTTCATACGTTCGCGTAAAAGGCGTGCTTTGGCTACTGTTGCCCCGTCATTATCTTGATATCTAAAAATGGTTTCCAAAAAAGCACTGTCTACTTTTTTTCGATCAGCTCCAAGAATTTCTAGAAGCTCACCAATTCTTGCTATGGAGTAGCCCCCAAAATCTTTCTTAGGAAATTGCTTCAAAAACTCTCTATGAGCATCTAATGCCGCTTTGTACTTACCATCCCAAAACAAGCTTTCTGCAAAATTAAAATAAGCATTTGGAAATTTTTCTAGGGAATCTGAATACTTATTAAAGCTATCTTTGTATTGCTCAATGGCCTTTTTATAATCACCTTTAGCGTAGTAGAGGTCTGCAATTTCAAAAGCTGCTGTAGAGGCAGACGATTTATCTGATTTTTCATCTTCAATTTTTTTCAGAACCTTTAAGGACTCCTTGTAGTCTTTCATCTCACGATACGCGACGGCCAAAGCGAATTGCACAGACTTAATATACTTTGAATTTGAGTAATCCCTTTCAAAACGCGTAAAGGTTTTAATAGAATTTAGGTAGTCTCCTCTATTCAAATATGAAAAGGGGATTAATAGAGATGTTCTCTCAACTAGAGGCGACTGAGGATACTTATTAATTAGTGACTGATACTCCGTAAGTACCATATCTAGTTGCACGGCGTCCTTAGAGTTTAAATAGTCCATGTACTTGATATCCGCTTCCATAAATTCAATCATTTCGTTGTATTTTGAGTTAGGATAGTCTTTACGAAAAAACTGAACTGTTTTAGCCAATACTGCAAAACGCTTCTTATTAAACAAAGTAAGAATTAGTCGAGCTTTTTTATTCTCATCACTATCCTCCGGCTTAATTTCATATACAGGAGGATTTGCGATCACAGTCTCAAGTGTGTCTTCTTTTCTCTCATACATTGGATATGGTAAGTAAATATTGTTTTTACTCGCAATGATGGCCTTTTCTTTGATATCAACATCAAACATTCTAAATCTGTAGTACTCAGGGTCTGCAGCATCAAAAACACCAGACAACTTTGACATATCAGAATCTGTTTTTTTGGACGCCTTTATATCCTCCGCTAATATTTTTTCCCCAGCTGGCGAACGACCTTTGCTTGCTTCTGTCTTTGCTTTTGCGACCTTTTTTTTCGCTTTCCCCTTGGATGCTGCTTTATTCTTTGGCTCGGATTCCATTTTATAGAAATCTACTATCAGTCGAGATGGCTGGTCTGTAAGATAGTCAAAATGATCAATGTTAGGTGTTTTTAATTCAAACTCCACCTGATCTCCACCATCTGGTCCAGGCACAATGTTTATTTTTTTAATATGATCATCACTATATGAACCAATAGATACTTTTGTTGGTATTGAAAGTCCGGGGACATTTAGTATGATCTTGTCACCCACCCTTTCCATCTTGTACTTCCAAAACTTTTGTCCAGATAACTCAAGGTGAGTTGCCCCACTAATTTTTTCAATAGTCCCACCAACATCAGAAAAGCTAATGTTAGGAGTGATTACCAAAATAAAAACAAGGCTCAATAGTCTCAAGGCCTAACCTTTCGTCCTACAATTCGAATCAAATCCACAGCGTCAATGGTTTCGCTGGACTTGAGTCGAACGTATTGTTGATCCTGTGGGCCAAATATATTTTTTGCCAGTTGATTCAAGGATTTAAACACTAACGCCATTATTGTGTATGATTTCATCCCACACCTCATCCCACTATAGAGCACGCATAATGCCAGAGCTCAGCTCTCAATTAAGGCACTCTAGCCCGTCTCTAGACCCCTGAGATTTGTCACATGCGACAAAGCCATGACAGAAAAATGTCATGAACTTTCGTCTATACAAAACATCCACCATATTTGTGAAAAAACAGCTAAAACCTCTATTGTTTTTAATAGTTTTCCGATGAGTTTCTGAGTGATTCTCTACTGTTAATGCTATTGGATAAAAACAACATGATGAAATTCAGCTACTACATTTTTCTAGTTTTAATAACAGCTTTTTTAAGCTCTTGTGTCTCTGTACAACTGGGCCCAGACAAACCCAAAAGTGCCACTGGTGTAAAGTTCACGCCGCCCACGCCGCCCTTTGTGCCTTTTGATAACGATGCCATTGATTCTGGTTGGAAAAACACAAGCCACGGAACTTCTATTTCCTATAAATCTGTTTGCAATGGTCCGGATCTTCCTTTGGAGTCCATACAAGAGACCATGCTCATTGGTATAGAAAATATGAAAATTCTTAAATCCGCGAGAATTCCCTATAGCCAAAGAGAAGCACTTGTTTCTGTGGCAGAAGGAAAAGTGGATGGCGTGCCCACAAAAATGCAAATGCTTATCTTAAAAAAGAACTACTGCACGTATATGTTGAGCTACGTTGCTCTTATTAAATCCTATGAGAAAGATGTTTTGAAATTCCAGCACTTTTTAAATTCCTTCGAGGCCCCATGATTTCAGTAGCGCAGAACTTTGGAAAAAGCCTGATAGACTTATTTTACTTAGTTGGCGGCGTTTATTTGCTTTTTCAAAAATCCTTATCTGAAACCTTAAAACGACCTTTTTATTTTAAACTCATCATAGACCAAATTTATCATATTGGCATAAGATCCACTTGGCTTGTTTTAGCCACTGCCATGAGCACAGGAATGGTGATGACATTGCAATATGGCTATGGCCTTGAGAAGTTTGGTGGAAAACTTTATATACCAAAACTTGTTGCTCTTTCCATAGTAAAAGAAATGGGTCCTGTGTTTACCAGCTTAATGCTTGCAGCGAGAGTGGGGGCTGGCATTGCATCAGAAATTGGCTCTATGAAAGTCACGCAGCAGATTGATGCCATTAGGGCTTTGGGTACATCGCCCATTAAAAAAATTGTAATCCCACGCATACTGGCCACGTTAATTTGCTTGCCTCTTCTCACTGTTCTAGCTGACACAGTTGGAATTTTAGGCGGACTACTTGTCGGTGTGACTGAACTTCAGATGGACAGCGCTTTTTATGTTCAAAAAGTTTTTGATAGCCTCACAATACAAGACTATGCCATTGGACTTGGAAAAACAGTTGTTTTTGCTCTAGTGATATCAACAGTTGCTTGTTATTTTGGCATGAAGGCTAACTCTGGAACAAGAGGTGTTGGAATAGCCACCACACAGTCTGTTATGACTTCCTCAATTATTATTGTTGTTAGTGATTTCTTTTTAACAAAATTATTCTGGTTGGTGACGCAATGGGTGTCATAGAGGTTAAAAACTTTCACAAATCATTTGGCTCAAAACATATTCACAGAGGCGTAGAATTTTCCGTCAAACAGGGTGAGTGCCTAGGGCTTATTGGCGGATCAGGGGCTGGCAAGAGTGTCATTTTAAGAAGCCTCATTGGTTTAGAAAAACCTGATAAAGGAAATATTTTTATTGATGATGTGGATATCACCTACATGAATGAAGATCAGCTCATAGATATTCGCAAGAAAGTAGCTTATGTCTTTCAAGGAGGGGCACTCTTTGACTCAATGTCGGTGTACGAAAACCTAGCCTACCCTTTACGAGAGCATACGAGGTTATCTGAAGTTGAAATATCACAAAAAATCTATGCCATTCTTGAAGAGTTTGGACTAGAGGGAAATGAAAAAATATATCCCTCCAACCTCTCCGGTGGAATGCAAAAAAGATTAGGTTTAGCTAGAGCCATTATTATTAATCCTAAATTTGTTTTGTATGATGAGCCCACTGCTGGCCTTGATCCATACAACACACGCCGCATTCAAGACATGATCTTACGATTAAAAAGTAAAGGCGTTACTTCTATTCTTGTCACACATGACATGCCTAGCGCCTTCGCCGTTTGTGATCGTATAGCTATGCTCAAAAATGGTCACATTGCAGCCCAAGGCACTAGGTCTGAGCTTGATTCCAGTCGTGGCGGAATCATTCATAACTTTATTAACGGAGAGGAACCATAATGGAACAGTCAAAAAGTACAGAGCTCAAGGTAGGAGTCGCTGTAGGGCTGGGCTTACTTCTTTTTATTGCCACCGTCATGGGTTTAGGAGGTGATAGCATCTTTAAAAGTACCTACACTCTACGCGTACGCTTTGATCAGGTTCAGGGCTTAGGGCCTGGTAGCGTTGTTCAAGTTCTTGGTATACCTGTTGGAAATGTAAAAGAAATTTCCGTTGTTACCTCTGAAAAAACAAACAACCTTGAAGTCATATTAAAAATTGATAAGGCATTTCAAAAACAAATCACGGAAGGCTCCATTGCTGGAGTAAGGACACAAGGTGCTCTAGGAGACAAGTTTGTCTACATTCAGCCAGGACCACCTTCTGGATCATCTCTAAAGAATGGAGATTTATTGGAGGCAGAACTAAAGGGCGGACTATTAGACACGCTAGCCGAAAGTGGAGATAAAATAGAACGTGTGTTTCAAATTCTAGAAGAAGTATACACCTTGATGAACAGAATTAATGGCAATGGGCGTAGCGAACGTATCATGAGAGATCTTACAATGGCTGCTGATAATTTTAATAAATCCTCCCAGCACCTCGCCAAAGTGATGGAAAAAGTTGATGGCGGTACTGGCACTTTGGGGGCTTTAATTAACGATAGAAGTGTGTATGATGGTATTAAGAGATTTATGGGTGGCTCGCAAGACAAGTTCATGAAGAGTGTGATTCGAGAGACAATTCAGTCTGAGCCAAAAAAATAAGGAATGCTCCTGAGAGCTAAGGAAAGGCTTTCAAGTGAAATTAGCTTCATGTCACTTTCTGATTTATATATTATTTCTATTTTTACCACACCCTACTCTAAAAGTAATACCCACTCATTTTCAATTTCTGTTTCCCAACGAAAAACGTGCTGGACAAATTATTTACCAAAAAACAGATGCACCATTATTTATTGAACAGAGAGCCTTTTCGTCTGCCCTCACAAAAAAAATTGAGCCCTTGCAATGGGCTGCCATTCCACTTCTAACAAATAAAACAAACACCTTTGTGCACATAAAAAATAAACCCTCTGGGTTATATTTTAAAACTATGGAGTGGGGCTATCAAAGTATAAAAATCACCTACCCCTACAAAGTAGAAAACATACGACTCCCCACTTCGGTAAAAGAAATGATTGATGGTACAAGTGAAGATCAAATCCTTAGCGAAAAGAAGTTAAACTATGAGATTCTTTCGCAAGTAACGGAGACAAGGCTTCCCCATTGTTGGACGGCTCCCATTACCAGCACCTCGGCCTCTGGCTTTGCTAAACCTCGCTATTTAGAAAACGGTCATTTTTACTATCACACAGGCACAGATCTAAGAGCCCCATCAAACACACCCATCAAAGCCGCCAGTGATGGCATTGTCGCCTTTGCAAAACACCAGACAATACCAGGGAATATGATTGTGATTGATCATGGTCAGGGAGTTTTTAGTCGATACATGCATTTGAAGCAGTTTCTAGTAAACGTCGGTGATAAAGTCAGTCAAGGACAGGTGATTGGCAAGAGTGGAAGTACCGGTCGATCTACCGGCCCTCACCTTCATTGGGAAATTGTTTGGAAAGAAAGTTTTGTAGATGCTTTTGATTTTCTTCAGTTTTCGGAAGAGATCTGCGATCAAGGGTAAATCGAATAAAATAAATCCACTCTTCCCCTGCCCAGACATTGATTTTATCTTTCATATCTTTGGCAAAATAGGTAAGCTCCTGCATCCAAGAAGGGCTTTTGACCCAAACGTATAGGGTTCCTTTGTAATAAGAAACAGGTTGGGTCTGCTCTGCAATTTTTGCCCCCACAACAGTTTTCCATGCTCTCCATAGCCTCCATCTTTTAAACTGGTTGGACAGTGGTGACTTGCTATTTTCTAAAAGACTTTGTAGGACCTTCTCTGCTGAATCCATGGAGATACGTTTAACATGACAAATTCTGAATTTGAACCCACACGCATTGGGTCAACCGAAATCCAAGTGGTAGGTGCTGGCCTTGCTGGCAGTGAGTGTGCCCTTCAATTGGCCGACAGAGGCTACAAAGTTGTTTTATGGGAGATGAGACCCAAGCAGATGACGGCGGCCCATAAGGGCTCACAATTTGCGGAGCTTGTCTGCTCCAATTCTTTTGGCTCTCTGAACCCCCTTTCCGCTCCAGGAGAGCTTAAGTGGGAGGCTGAGCAACTGCATTCCTACATTTTAAAAGCAGCAAAAAAAGCCCAGGTCCCTGCAGGACAAGCCTTGGGTATGGACCGAGAGGTTTTTTCTAAAATAATCACTGAACAAGTGGAGCAACACCCAAATATCACTATTCAAGGTGAGCCTGTTTTAAGACTCTCCGATATCCCTCGCCCCACAGTTATAGCTACTGGTCCACTAACAGAAGAATCACTAGCCAAAGATCTGAAAGAACACTTTGGTGATGAGTTTCTTTATTTTTTCGATGCCATTGCCCCCATCATTGATGCCGATAGTATTAATTATGATGTTGTGTGGAGAGCTGATCGCTATGATAAAGGGAGCCCTGATTATTTAAATTGCCCCCTTGATAAGGATCAGTACTATCAACTAATTGAAGCCATCAAAATAGCTCGAAAAATTGAGCCAAAAGAGTTTGAAAAAGCCACCTACTTTGAGGGGTGTATGCCCATTGAGGCAATGGTCGAAAGAGGAGATCGCACGCTTTCTTTTGGCCCCCTCAAACCCAAGGGCTTGAAAAATCCTAAAACCGGTCATGAGCCCTACGCAGTGGTTCAGCTAAGACAAGAGAATAAAGAAGCTACAGCGTACAACATGGTTGGTTTTCAAACCAAGATGGCCTATGGAGATCAAATAAAAACTTTCCGAATGATTCCTGGCTTAGAAAACGCAGAGTTTTTAAAATTGGGAAGTATCCACAGAAATCTCTACATACATTCCCCTAAAAAATTAAACAAAGACTTATCTAGCCCGAAAGATCCCTTGCTATTTTTTGCCGGTCAAATCACAGGGGTTGAAGGCTATTTTGAATCAACATGTATTGGCCTTCTTGTTGCTCTCTTTTTAGATCAAAAACTTCAAGATAAAGGTTTTCAACCACCCCCTAGAGCCTCAGCTCTTGGATCTTTGATGAATGCTCTTACCGAAGAAAAAAAAGCACTTTCAGCCGACCAATATTAACTTTGGTCTTTTTCCGAATGTAGAGAATATGAAAAATAAAGAATTAAAAAAACAAAAGCAAATTCAATCTGCTCAAGAGGCACTTCTCGCTTGGAATAAGGTGCGCCTCTATTTTTTGTAGCAATACTGCGTTAGTGTATCGATTTGATTCGGCTTTATTCTAGACAATCAACAAAATTATAGATGATTAACGTGTCCATTGACTCCAGAGTTGGCTTTCGTCTAGGCATCCTCTTTGCTTTATCAGTAAGTATGAAATTGCTATTTGTATTTACCCTTTGTCTCAATTTGATACTGCCCATCGCTTCAATGGCAACCACAGCATCTATGGTAAACATGGGGCGACCCATTACAAACCAAATGGTCAGCGTTAATCCTGACTTTCCAGAAGTCCATTTACCTTTTCAAGATCTTGGAAGTAAAGAAGAGGCTCTTCTTTTTGCAAGCGCACCAAAGGAACTACAGGAGTCTTACAGAAATTACTATGTAGCACGCGAAGCAATTTTAAGTGATTTAAAAAATGAGCCAGATGCCGTTCAACCTTTTTTTCAAAAAGAAAAATTAAAAGTACGCAAGGCCCTGTGGGCACAACTTGATGCTGCTAGTGAAAGTTTACAAAAACAAAAATTAACTCCTCAATGGAAATCTTTTTTAGGGCGAGAGTTTTATAATAGAAATATGCAGTATGCCCATCACCTTTCAGAAATTAATAATGTTGATCTATTAAATGGCCCCCTAAAGGCCCACCTAGATTCACCTCATTTTGCGAAAATTTTTGCAGGCGCCACAGAAAACAATGCTTTTTTAACCTCTTCTGTCTTGGCTGAAGAATCCAGCTCCATACTTTTAGGCAAAGTAGACCCTCATGCCGTACAACTAAAAAAGTTGGGTTTAAAATATATTCCCAAGGATTTTGTTCAACTAACAAAAGTAGATCCTGTCTGGGGAAAAAAATTAGATGATTTCTTTAAGCTGCATCTAGAAATGCAAGTAAAGCACCTGGGATATGAATCTCTTTTAAATCCTAATCTGGCACCTGGCGACGCTGAAGTTCAACTCACAAAACGATTGGGAAAAACTGTTGAGGAACTGAGGAATCTTGGGGGAATGGCGGAAAGTGACTGGTTAAAATTGCAAAAAGCAGCTCAAGAATTGGTAGAGAATTCATCTCAAGCAGGTAAAGAGCGACAAAAATTTATTGTTGAAGCTTTAATGGGAAACTTTGAAGTTTTCATGGATAACTTAAGCCTTAGGAGAGGTCACGGGGAGATCAATGTTATGAAAGGGATCTGGCCCGAAGCCAGTCTCTTAGCGGAGCGTTCCTTAAGATATGCTCCCACAAGCACGCGTCTTCTCAAACTAGCCGGAAAAATGGGCGTGGCGACGGGGAAAGTCGCCATCAGACTAGTGAAGGGTCTTAGTGTGCTTGCCTTAGGAGTTGTGGCCTACCAAGTATTGAAAGCTAATAATCCACTTCTTGAAGCCCGTTT
>Ga0066639_10001020_pt1 | contig 25077 bp, 21 predicted proteins | sample CryGeyCG2114_010_2_FD_59504 | JGI IMG/M metagenome (GOLD analysis project Ga0066639, IMG submission 59504) | Groundwater microbial communities from aquifer - Crystal Geyser CG10_big_fil_rev_8/21/14_0.10 | ecosystem: Environmental > Aquatic > Deep subsurface > Groundwater | place: USA: Utah...
CTCATTGTCTGAGAAATTTCACCTCCTTAAGTGCACTTAGTGTAGATTTAGGGACCTTAAATGATGGTCAGGGCTGTTTCCCTTTCGACGAACGGAGCTTAGCCCCCGCCGTCTAACTGCTATGAATTTAGTTCTTGGTATTCGGAGTTTGATAGAGTCAACGAGATTGCTCCCTGTTTGACTCTTCCAGTGCTCTACCCCCAAGAGGTAATCATAACGCTAGCCCAAAAGCTATTTCGGAGAAAACCAGCTATTACTGAGTTCGATTAGCTTTTCACTCCTTACCACAAGTCATCCGATAGAGTTGAACGACTAAACGGTTCGGGCCTCCCCTCGCATTTCTGCGAGGTTCACCCTGCTCATGGTAAGCTCACCCAGCTTCGGGTCTTATGCGTACTACCTTTCAAGCTTTATAACTTGCCACATAAAATGTGACCAGTTACAAAACAAGAATGCGCGCTATTAACACTCGGTTTCCCTGAAGCTCCATCCCATAAGGACTTAGCTAATAGCAGCATGCATAAACTCGTTGGCTCATTCTTCAATAGGCACGCCGTCGCTCTTGCGAGCTCCGACTCCTTGTAAACATGTGGTTTCAGGATCTATTTCAACGCCCTCATCGGGCTACTTTTCACCTTTCCCTCACGGTACTAGTTCACTATCGGTCTTTGTAAGTATTTAGCCTTACCGGTTAGTGCCGGCAGATTCCCTCAAGCAGTTCATGTCTCGAGGTACTCAAGAATAACAACAAAAAAGCTGTTTTATTTTCGCTTACGGGACTATTACCCTCTATGGTTCTGCTTCCCAGCAGATTCAACTAACAAAACAATTTGTAACTTTTCTAGTAATACTAAGTTGTTACCTTACAACCCCCATGCACCTCATTCTCGCTCCGTATAACCGACAGACAATAAAACGAATATAAAGAAAATAATAAAATCTTCTAAAATCAATATTTATCGAAATCTAATCACACAGAACGACAATGAGGTGCACAGGTTTGGGCTTCTCCCTTTTCGCTCGCCGCTACTTAGGGAATACACAAGCTTCTTAGTCCTGACGATTAATGGCATCGTCAAAACTAAAAAGCTTTTTTATTGGTCTTTTTTCCTCCAGGTACTGAGATGTTTCACTTCCCTGGGTGTGCTCTCTAAATTAAATTAGAGTTCTCAACGATTAAGTCGAGAGAGTTTCCTCATTCGGAGATCTCCGGATCGAAGGTTGTTAGACACCTCCCCGAAGCTTATCGCAGCCATACCACGTCCTTCATCGCCTTACAAAGCCTAGGCATCCACCACATGCTCTTAATTTCCTATTAGGAAATTTAAAAATCATGGTTTCTCTGAAAAATAGTTTACAATATTTTTCAGATGCATTTTGCAAAATATTTTTAGCTTATATTTTACAAAACTAATTTTAATGCGTTTTTACCCCGTAGTGAATTTTGGTATCGCTTTGTCCCGAAGGGCAAAGCTGGCCTATGGCCAATACCAAAATCTACTACCGGATTTTACCTAACTCTGCCTCCAGTGCGACTAAGACCCCAAATTGGTTAGATTGGATACGTCGCAAAGTGACAGGATGAAATTTTCAAAGTTCCGAATCGTGCTGGTAAAAATTAAACCGCCTGACGGCGGATTTTTGGAGACTAAGTAAAATACAAAGCTCATTAATCCACTTGGTTTTTGGTTAATTTATTAATCATACTGATGTTCGCCATTATATACCCATCAAAAGTCCTAGTCAAGTTTTTACCCTGGATTCTATTTGGGTCCTATCATCCTCTATATAAAGAGGTTTTTTAAACAAAAAAACACCCAAAAAATGGGTGTTTTTAAGCTTTAAAAAGATTATCTACTAGAAATGTCTTTTTGAAGATGGTCAATATAACGAGAAGCAGCTTCTTTGCCACCAAGGCCAAAAGCTAAACCTCCAGCAATAGATATCATCGCTACTAAACCAGTAAACAAAGTTTGAGCAAAAGCAGCTCCGATGTTTAACTGACTAAAAGCAGCTAGAATAGCGAAAATCCAAATCATCCATTTGGTAACTCCGCCAAGCAATTCAGCGTAACCAACGGAAGCGGCTTTAGCTGAAGCTACTACTACTTTTTGTAAAGCATCAGCAATAATCGCAGCCAAAAGCAAGATGATAGCAGCGGCAATCACATTTGGAATGTAAGCCAAAACTACTTCATACAAGAAAGCGTTGATTTGAGAAAGCTTCAATACATCAAGAGCGGCTACAAGGAAAACAACGGTAATGAAAACTCTTACTAATCCACCTACAAAAGCTCCTGAATTCAAGCGATATCCAGATCTACTAACTAAATCGTCAACACCTACACTAACTAGGATTTTATCAAACTTGATTGAATTAATCAGTTGACTGATCCATTTGCCAATAACTACTGCTACTACCCAACCAATTACAAATATTATAATTGATACAACAATATGCGGAACATAAGCAATAATCTCGGCCCATAAATTTTGGAAAGACGCTATAAGGACGTCACTCCAGGTCTGAAGAATCATATGTTTATATTTATATTAACGACGTAAAAACTTACTAAATTAAAGACGTCGACCTTAAAACTAATAATAGTCTACATCTTTAATTTTAGCACAATTATAGTCTTTTTATAGACCCTATGTGGATAAAATATATTAGCAATACTATAAGCTAATAAGGCAACTTATCAATGATAAACTCATGAGGGTAGTCAAAAATGTCCCGAATAAACTTATCACTGGAGTTAGCTCTATAACGAAAATCTTCAGAGTCCATTATGGAGTAAACTAATTCTCTACCAATATCAGCTTCTATCCCCCGAATAATCTTTTCTATAATATTGCGTTTTAAGTTTTCGCCAACTATAACCAGATCCACTCGACTGTCGGTATTTTCCACAAATATACCTGAAACGATAAGAAGTTTTATCCGGCCACAATTTTTAAAGCGTTTGACCAAATCGTGACGATGTTCCAGAAAATCTGCATTTAGCAAATTCCTAATTTCTTTTGTTAGTGAAAAATTAGAAGCAAGCTCAAAACCTGTTTTGGCCCTAGTCAACCTTTGTTTGATTGGAATCGATCTGTCTTTAATAATATCCCCATCTCTGAGAGTCTTCAACTCTGAAGACAGTCTCGAGGTTGGAATTTTGGTTTTTGTAGCTATGGTGTTTTTATCAAAAATAACCCCCGGATTAAAAATAAATAATCTGAGCAACTTAGCTCTATAAGGACTATTGAAAAGCTTCGCTAAAGTATCTCTACTGTTCATGGGGGGTAGTATAAAGGGTATTAGACCTCAGGGCAAGCCCTAGACATATTTTTAAGTGAACCTTACTCATTTAAAAATATACCTACCCCTAAAGTGGTTGGATCTCTACCTTTTCTTGTTCTCCTGGGCACCACAAGAGTACTTCCATTTTTCTAAAGCGGATTACCTCTAAGAAAAATTTGGTCGCTCGGAAATGAAAATATTACTTTCTCATTTCACTCGCTCTACATCGGCAATAACAAACCGAGCCCTCAGTTGTGACTGAGGGCTCGGTTATAAAACAACAGTTTAAAATGGTAAAATTATTTCAATTCTACAGATCCACCTGCTGCTTCGATAGCTTTTTGAATAGCTTCGGCTTCATCTTTTTTCGCACCTTCTTTTACATTTGATGGAGCGGCATCAACGATATCTTTGGCTTCTTTCAAACCTAAGCCTAGGGCATCTTTGATAGCTTTAATCACTTGAACTTTCTGTTCACCAACAGATTTCAAAACTACAGTGAAGGAATCTTTCTCTTCAGCTCCCACACCAGCGTCAGCACCTGCACCACCAGCCATAACTGTGGCCTGAGCAGATACGCCAAATCTGTCTTCTAAAGTTTTAACAAGTTCATGTAAATCAAGCACACTCATTTCTTCTATTTTTGCAATCAAGTCTTTAAATTTGGCTGGCACTTCTTTTTTTTCTTCGGCTACTGGCTCAGCTTTAGGAGCTTGAGCTTCTTCAGCAACTTCAGTTTCTTTTACTTGTTCGTCTGACATATTAGTAAATAATTAGATTAATAACAAATTTAATTTGATTCTTTCTTTTCGGCAATCTGATCTACTGCCATAACCAAACCTTGAATAGGCCAGTTGATAAGATTTACAAATTGACCATACAACACTTCTCGTGAAGGGACTTTAGCTAAAGCGGTCAAATAATCACTGTCGGCAAAAGCTTTTTCATAGACTCCACCAATAATACTTATTTTATCGCTATACTGTTTTTGGAATTCATAAATTCCCTTAGTTGTCTCAAGTGGGTTTTCACCATAGACTACAGCTACTTCGCCTGGCAAAGCAGGCATCTCCCCTTCTACACCACTACCTTCAAAAGATTTACGAATCAAGGTTTTTTTAGCTACAAAATAACCAATGTTTTTGTCTCGTAAAACTTTACGAATTTCTGTCGCTAAAACTACCGGCAAACCGGTAAAGGTGATAAACACCACTGATTCAGCTTCTTTAGCTACTTGTTTCAACTTGGAAACAATAGCATCTTTTTTTTCTTTAGTGATTGCCATTTTGGTTTTTAAAAATAACGGCTATAAGCCGCCGTTCGACCAGTCACATTCAAGTGGCAAATCAGAAATTAGATATTGAAAACTAATTTAATTAATATTCAATATCCAATCCCCGACCCTCTATCCTGGACCTAGGTAGGTAAAACTTTGTGTTTAATCAAGACTTTTCAGTCACCCACTTTCTACGGCTTAAGGACTAAATTAACATATAAAACCCCTTATCGTCAATCAACCTAAAAACCTACCCAATTTGTCCAATAAATAAGGGCTACACTTAAGATAACTATCAACAAAAAGCCGATAGTCATTTGCCAAAACTTAGGAGTAAAATATTTCATTAATTTAAAATTTGTTTAATAAAATCTACTGGCCAACTAAAAAGTTTACTCGGCTGACGTTTTGGCTGGTTAATAATCATCGTAGAAACATTGGCCAATTGATCTAGGTTTGTGGAACTAGCCATTTTTGGAACTGTGGCAACAGGATTGGTGACTGGAGGAATGATTGCCAAATTATTAGGCCGATTTGTCATTTGTAATTTTTCAGCTTCTTGAGACAAAAAAGCTAACCGTTGTTTTAAATCAGCCAATTGCTTTTGTTGGTCTAAGGTTAAAGACATTACTCCATTGTAACTCATTTCTGTGAGAAGTCTGCCTGAAGCATCTTCAAAAATAAAAGGGCTGTCTCCCGATAAATCAAAGTTCATAATAGATAAAACAACTGGTAATTCAAAATTGGCAGAAATTATAGTATCTCTAGGAAAAGTAAATACTTGACCACCTTTTTTTATTTTCCAATCTCCCAAATTTACTTCGACTGAAGATGTGTTTTTTAAAATCAGAAAACCATCAGCAATGTTTATTTCACTAATTACAACTTTAGAATCAACTACTTTCACCGTGGTTCGAGAGACAGCTTCTTCTTCATTGGTATTTGCATTTAAAACTATTTGATAAGTTCCAGGGAGCCCATAAGTATGATTGACCACTGCGCCAATCGCCTGGGTACCATCCCCAAAACTCCAAACATAACGTACCCCGACTGACTCACCTTTAGTCACTTTAGCATGAAGTTCCAAAGCGTTACCTAAATTCAACAATCGCTCCCGCCCAGCACTCACCTCTAGAAACACCCTTGGTTGGCTGTTATTGTCAGCAACCGAACTTGAATGGACTGAGGATGAGCCCCTAGAACTAGAACCACCTGATGATCCTCCAGAAGAACCTCCTCCTGTTCCACTATCTGTCGAACTAGCGGTACCACCCTCCCCATCGGTGTCATCCGTTCCTTCAGTATCTTCAATAAAAATCGTATCACTATTAACTAAACCTGGAGTTGGCAAAGCTTGAATCCAATTACCTTGACTATTTTTTTGTAATGAAGCACCGTTATCATTTGCACCTTGATCAGAACTATAAGTTACACTATCTACTTCAACCCCGTCTTTATCTATTATTTTGAGAGTCTTGGAAGTATTTGTAAGACTCATAACTGTATCTATTAAAGTTCCAGAGTAATTTGGATAATCAACCAAAAAAGCAGTTGCATCCCCGGCTAACACAACGTACTCGCCCGCACTAACAACTAAATCTCCCAACCCACCATTGTTTGGAGGGAGCACTAAATTATGGTTAGTTCCGTCATTAAATTTCCAGCCTGTTATGTCTAAGTCCGATTCAGAATTATTTAAAATTTCTATCCACTCTCTTTTATCATCGGGACCGTCTAAATCATACATAATCTCGTTTATAGAAATTGTGCTGTTCGCCAAAGAAACTAATGGGCTTAAAAATAAAATTATTAATAATAAGAATTTATATCTCATATTTAATATATTATTATCACTAAAAAATTTAAGCAAAGACTTTTTCCCCAACTCCATTTTAGTATTCTAATTCGTCAATTAAAACTCCTTTTTGATCATAGAGTTTTATATTTTCATCTTTGTTTGCCCACAACTCCCAAGTCTCTCTCAAATAAACCCTCCAAACACCTAACAATAAATCGGTATCCCTTAAATGATATTTTAGACAACCCCTATAATTAAAATGATCTTCAATATATTCCTGACATCCTCGAGATATATCTACCTCTCTATCATCCATATACCTACCTTTTACATTTTCGCGACCTATAACTTTATAATCTTCAAAAATAGGTGTCTTGCAAGTACTAATACGACTTTCGATAAAATCCTGACAGGAATTAGACAAATTACTTAGACCTACTTCTTTGCTTGGTTTCGGACAATTCCGAGCAAGTGCAGGTGAAAAATCGTAACTCCTAAAACCTTCTATATAGCCTGTGCAAATATTTTCTTGAAAACTAGAATCTATTTTAAATTCTGACCTGATGGCGGTCGGTCGACCAGTCGTCACCATCATCTTTCCACCCGGATTTAAAACGATTGGATAAATAGCATCTTTACCATCACCAGATATAAGATAGGTTCCATATGGTATAGCCACGCGCCTGGTTACTCCCCTGACCACTTTGCCACCTTGATCATACAGACGTTCCCCTCCTCCATTTTCCAATATCCAACCAGACACTTGAACTGGGCGCGGCATCTTCTTTGAAGCTTCTATCACAATATATTCCTTCCCTGAATTTTCTTCATTTCTAGCATTACCCGACCCTAAGGTAATATAGTCGCTTAGATTAAAAACTGTGACGTGGTCATAACCCTGACCAAGAGTATTTTGATTTGAAGCTAAAATAGAATTGGTTTTTACAAAATCCCCTTCTTTAAATAAACCATCTTCAGCTGTCGGTCTATTTATTTGAGCACCATTAAAAATCAGATAAATAAAAAGAGCTACCACACCAATTAACATTAAAATATCATTTTGACCATCGGAGTCCATATATAAAACAAGTTTAGCAAATTTTGCTTATAAAAGAAATTTTTCTAACACCAAAAAACCACCCCGAAGGGTGGTTTTTTGTTTCCGGGCCAAAGCCCTAACTAGAGTTTGCAAGTATTCGCAAACCTAAATCTTTAGCTAACCAAAAGGTTAGTTTTGGATTGATTGAGCGTTTGTGCGGAAGTCTTCAGTTGGAGTGGTATCAACAATCGTTGCTGCGGTTGCAGTGTCAGTTGTTGCATGACCAATACTCCAAATTTGCACTTTATATTGACGAGTACCTGTGTAAACAGCGTCTGGGTTGAAGGTAGTTGTTAACACAAAGTCTGCTGATTGACCACCACTAATTAGAACAGAGTTGGTCTTTTCAACACCACCTGAACCTGTCTTACTTACAGATCCGGTAATAGTTCCAGCTGCTCCTGTTGAAGTAGCAGTTGTACCATCAGTTAGACCGAAAGCAATACCCTTGGTACTACCAGCACTTGCTGATGTAGTCGCAAGACTATTTAGTGGGATGTACACATCATTTGAACCAAAGTTTGTAACACGTACAGTAACTTTGAATTCTCCTTCTACATTAGCCGCTGTGTCATTTGACAAGAGAGAGAAGGATTCACCGCTCTTTACGTATTCAACCTTTATACCTTCATTATAGAGAGTCTGGGTATAAGTTGTTACAGAACCAGCTCGTTCTGTAACTGACTTACCATCAGAATCTGCTTTGGCGTTGATATTCCAAACAGCAACTGAAGTTGATGCTGTAATAGTATCACCACCACCGAAAGTAGTAGAAGTGTCAGTTGAATTAATTGCCTTTACTTTAGCAACAATTTTATAGGTCTCAATATCACCACTAGCGATTTCTTCAATGTCATCAAGGCTGAAAGTAAGAGCTTGAGATGTACCTGTAGATCCTGCAACTTCAGCCAACTTAGAACTACCTCTCATAAGGTAGAAATCTGACGCAATGTCAGAAACATTAGTAGTACCAGTAATAGTTGTTGAAGCTTTCAATTGATCGAAGTACATAGCTGAACCTTCAGCTTTAAGTGTGAATTCAGCAAGTGTTACGTCTGTAGTACCAGATGTAGTAACTTTGACATTCTGAGCTGTTGGGTTATTAGAACCAGCAGCCATACGAAGTTTTACATCTGATGAAGAAGAAACTCGCTCAACATAAACACCTCCATTAGAAATGCCAGTAGTACTATCTGAAATAACTACACCTGTAGCGTCTTCAAAACGAAGACTAACATACAGAGCTGTCCAATCATTAGTAGAACCATCGTCGTCAGAATCAATTGACGAAACAGCTCGGAATCCAACATGGAAGGTTACTTTATCTCCTGAACCCATTTTAACTGTATGAGAAACAGGAATGTTTGCTGAGTAAACACCAGATGAATCACGAACGAAGTCATCTGTATCTAGAGCTCCAACTTCTTCACCGTCTGCAAAGATGACAATTTCATCTGCATAACTTGTAAGACGATCAGAGGCACCTGAATCTACCGCAGCTGTAAATTTCACACGAACGTTGCTTACATTAACATCAGAGCCTGATGCCTGAACTTTGAAGCCAAGCACTTTTCCTGTCTCACCAGTAAGTACTTCATCTTCAACATCTGTTGAAGTTTGAGTAACAGTTATAAAACCAGCGCCACCTTGTAGGGTTCCACCAGTAGTACAAGCCGCACCAGTAGTAGAACTAAACAAGTCACCAGCATTACAACCAGCTGTGGTTGTAGTTCCACCAGTAGTTCCACCAGTAGTAACTGAAGATGCATTCATTTTAGCTCGAGAAATCGGACCAAAATAACCTACAGCTGGAGAAATACCATTAGCAGCTTGCCATTTAGCTACAGCAGCTTGTGTTAGAGGACCAAAGTAACCCTTAGCTACGCCAGCTGGCATAACCAAGTGACCTTGAGCAACTAAAACATCTTGCAATGTAGTAACAAAAGCGCCTGTAGAACCAATTGTTAAATCACTAGTAAATTGATAACCACCTAATTGAGTTGTGGTTGTTGTGCCTCCTTGAAGAGCATTTACTTGAGCTGTAAGGGCAGCGATTTGTGCCAATAGGTCAGAAATAGTATCAGCAGAAGCTGGTACTGCAACTGCAGCCAACATAAATACTGCAACTCCAAGAGAAGCAATTTTTGTTTTAAACATGTGTAATAATAAATTATTAATTAATTAAACTCACAATCAACTTTTTATACTTTTCGCTATTTTTTCAAATAACTAAAGCAATGTACTAGAAGCTTTCGACAGTCTCCAAATACATAGTTAATTTTTATTTTTATTAACCTCTAAACCTATCCACGCATTATATTAAAGCGCGCTTCCTGATCCGAGGGTTAATAACAAAGGAAATGAATCTGTCAGTCAGAAGTGGTCAGCCATAAATCTTTCGTCCTAAACGTTACAGAATTTTTTCTCTATTTTATTGTCAAAGGTCAAGTAAAAATCAGACAGACATAGCGATCAGGCAAACACTTAAACAATTATACTATTTAAACAACACAACCAGCAAATAAAACCGCCAATTATGTGTGGATAAAGCATAATTTAAGTGAAAGGAATCTACAAAATGACCCACTTATCACCTGTTATAGTGTACCTAAAAAAAGCCATTTAGTCTATATATTACCTGTATTATGCAATAAAATAAATAATTGTAAATACTAAGCCAACATATACCTACTCCAACGCCTATCCCCTTTTTTACGTAAAAGTCCTTGATCTACCATTTCAGATAAATCTCTTTGAATTGTCTTTATACTACAACCTGGAACTGAGACCGCTATGTCCGTAATAGATGTCCAACTTTTGTCTTTTAAAGAAGCTTTTATTTTAACCTGTCTATCTGTTTTAAAACTACTATCACTAGAAATACCTTTGAGACTCGGACTACTATTTTTTATAGAATGAGTCACCTGACTTTTATTAGTAGGTTGGGAAAAGGACACTTTTTTATGAGACAAAAGATTCTGGCCAATATGTCCTTTTGGTAAAGATAGTCGATGGTTCATGTCCGTCATTAAAAATTGTCCCCATTTTTTTTGACCTAAATCAGCTATATAGTTTTTTAAAACATTATACTCTTGTTTAAGCAAAGCTAAGTTCATTGTAGATACAGTCCCCGCTGACATAGCCACTTCAATCAAGGACATTATTTCATCAAATTGACCTACTATATGTTCGGGGTCAAAATCAACAAGAACTGATTCGTTTGTTCCAAATTTTGTCTCTTTAATTTTTTTAATTCCCTCAAATATATGCAAGGCCTTTTCCCTGAGTTTCCATTTTAATGGGTCATTGTCTGATATAAGAGACGTAACCAAATACAAAGCTGAGGTTAGTCTTTCCGCTTTCAAAACAACAAAGTTTGGATCAACGGTTTTATCTTGGACATTGGTTAGGTTTGTGTCTTTTTGATTGTCCATAAAGTTTTTGTCTTTTGGATAATTTAAGTCCTTTAAAGATAAAGGACTTATTAGTGTTTACTGTCTTATAATTATATATGAGCCCTTTTGAGATGTCCAATATTTATAAATAGATCTTGACTTTTAGCCCTTAAATTAAGGATTTTTATTGATACACAATCTTGCTATACTATGTAAGTATATTTAAACTTTATATTTTATATGGCTAGAAAAAAGAAAAACAACAAAGAAATAGATTTGGACTTAAAACTCCCAAATTTAAAGGATGAAACCAAACATGGAATACTAGCTATTTTATTACTAGCTTTTGCTATCTACTTTGGTTTGGCTTGGTTTGGCTACGCCGGATTGGCGGGTCATTATACTTACGATATTTTACACAAACTTTTTGGACTTGGTTATCTCCTTATACCAACTATTCTTTTGGTTTTGTCGATGTCATTTCTAAAATCTATTCGCCCAAACTTCCTTGTTCATCGCTTGATTGGTGGACTGTTATTTTTTGTCTCAGGATTATCTATTACCAGTTTAACTATTGGGGAAGAAGCTGGTGGAATTGTCGGTAAAATTATAGCCTCTCCTCTATTGGACCTATTTGATATTTATTCTAGTTTGGTTTTTCTAATAGCTATTTTAGTTATTTCTCTGTCGGTTATTTTTGATGTCAAACTTACTTTAGGTCTTGGTTTAATAAAAAATATATTATTTAAAGAAAAAGAAGAGACCGAAGAAGAAGATGACGAAGAGGATATACAGGCTGTCAATAAATTTGTGGATGATTTAGAAGATGAGGATGAAGAAACTAAAGAGGAAGCGGAAAATTCAAATAAAAAATCACAAGAAAAAACTGAGTCTACTGAGGGACTACTTAGTGGATTTATTGGTGGTTTTACTAAAAAAGGTGCTGATACTTTTACTCCACCGCCACTGTCTCTACTTGAAAAAGATAGTGGAAAACCAGGAGCGGGCGACATTAAAGCTAATGCCAATATTATCAAGAGGACTTTAGCTAATTTTGGCATCAATGTAGAGATGGATGAAATATCTATTGGACCATCAGTTACTCGTTATGCTTTAAAGCCTGCCGAAGGAGTAAAGCTGTCTCGAATTTTGGGTTTACAAAACGACCTATCTCTAGCCCTAGCTGCTCACCCACTTCGAATCGAAGCTCCTATTCCTGGTAAATCTTTAGTCGGTATTGAGATTCCTAATACTATCAAAACTACTGTTGGTCTAGGAACACTCTTGGCTTACAAAGAATACTCTGAAAATCCAAACCCTCTACTAGTCTCATTGGGAAGAGGTATTTCTGGTATTCCAAATTTCTCTAATATAACTAAAGCTCCCCATCTCCTTATTGCTGGTACTACTGGATCTGGAAAATCTGTGACCATCCACACTTTGATTGTGTCTCTCTTATATCGAAATCCGCCTGAAAGATTGCGATTTATTATGATCGACCCAAAACGAGTTGAACTTACCTTGTACAACAAAATCGGACACCTTTTAACTCCAGTTATTACCGATCCTAAAAAAGCTATCTCTGCTCTACGTTGGGCAGCCAAAGAAATGGACAGGCGTTATAATATTTTAGAAACTCACTCTGTTCGAGATATTCAGTCTTATCACAACAATGTAGTCAACGGTAGTAAAGAAACTGACGATGAAGAAATTGAGCAAATGCCTTACATTGTTATTATCATAGATGAATTGGCTGATATTATGTCGACTTACCCAAGAGAATTGGAAGCGGCTATTGTTAGACTAGCTCAAATGTCTCGAGCTGTTGGTATTCACTTGGTTTTGTCTACCCAACGACCATCTGTTGAAGTTATTACCGGCTTAATAAAAGCCAATATCCCATCTCGAATCGCTCTTCAAGTAGCTTCCCAAATAGACTCCCGAACTATTATTGATATGCCTGGTGCTGAAAAACTTCTTGGAGCTGGAGATATGCTCTATATGTCAGGTGAAATGGCTAAGCCAATCCGTGTTCAATCTGCTTTTATTTCTGAAACTGAAGTCAAAAATGTCGTCAAGTATCTAATCGACCAGTATATAGACAATGTTCCAGATGAAATATCTCTTGGTGGAGAAGAAAACGGCAATGCTTTATTTTCCACATCTTTAGACAACGACGGTGAAGATGAAGACGATCTATATGAAGCTGCTCGAGAATCAGTTATAGAAGCAGGTAAAGCTTCAGCTTCTTATCTTCAAAGAAAACTTAAAGTTGGCTATGCTAGGGCCGCTAGACTCCTAGACATGCTCGAAGAACGAGGAGTTATTGGACCAGGTGAAGGTGCTAAACCTCGAGAAGTCTATGAAGGAAGAAGAGATAACAGAGAAGAAAATGATATAATGTAAACATCTTATGAAAATAGTCACTTTATCTAAAATTTTAATTTTCGGTCTGATCGCTGTTATGATCACTGGCTATGCTTATTCAAAAACTATTGATGTTATAAAAGGGCCAGAAATAATTGTCTCTTCCCCTTCTCTTAATACCTCTATCAGTAATAGTCTCGTCAATGTTGAGGGTCAAGCTTTACGAATCGCTAAGCTCTATATGAATGGAAAGCAAATATTTACTGACGACGAAGGTAATTTTAATGAGTCATTGATAGCTCCAAGTGGCTATAGTACAATTTACCTTGAAGCGGTTGATATCTTTTCCAGAAAAACAATTACTCAAATACCAATAACCTATAACCCATATCATGGCTAAAGTAAAAAAACCAGCAAAAGAAACTAATACCGGAGTCGCTGACGCTATTCGCGCTATTCAATCACGTTTTGGAGACGAATCTATTATTAAACTAGGCGAAAAACCAAAAGTTGGCATTAACGCCATACCAACAGGATCATTAGGTTTGGATTTAGCTTTAGGTATAGGAGGCGTACCCAGAGGAAGAGTTATTGAAATATTTGGACCAGAATCATCTGGAAAGACAACATTGGCTTTACACATCATAGCCGAAGCTCAAAAAAAAGGTGGGGTTTGTGCTTTTATTGATGCTGAACACGCTCTCGATCCAGAATATTCAAAAAGAATCGGTGTCCAAGTAAATGATTTATTAGTTTCTCAACCTGACTATGGCGAACAAGCTTTGGAAATAGCTGAAAGTTTAATCAGGTCTGGAAATATAGATGTGATAGTTATTGATTCTGTAGCTGCTTTGACCCCTAAGGACGAGATCGAAGGCGATGTTGGCGCTTCTCACATGGGCAAACAAGCTCGCCTTATGTCACAAGCTCTACGAAAAATGACTGCGATTGTAGCTCGCTCAAAGACTGTTGTTATTTTTATCAACCAAATCCGTATGCAAATTGGTGTTATGTTTGGTAATCCTGAGACTACTCCAGGTGGTAAAGCTCTTAAATTTTACTCCTCTGTTCGTTTAGATGTTCGCCGTATTGCTCAGATTAAAAAAGGAGAAGAAATAGTCGGCGGTCGAGTCCGAGTTAAAGTGGTTAAAAATAAAATTGCCGCCCCGTTTAAAGCTGCCGAATTTGACGTCTTGTATAATGAAGGTATCTCCCCCGAAGGTGAAGCTATTGCCCTAGGAGAAAAATATAAGATTATCCAAAAATCAGGTTCTTCTTATAGTTATCACCCTGAAGGCAAAGAAGAAATAAAACTTGGTAGAGGCTATGACGCTGCTAGAACTTTTATAAAAAATGATCCCAAATTGTTTAGCGAAATACTTAAAAAAATTCATAAAGCTTGGAAAGAAGTTGAGGACAGTCAGGATTGATTTTACCCCTTTTTACAGGTAAGATATCTCTATCTATGAGTATGCTCGAATACAGTGAAATAAAACCCCGCAAATACATTATCTTTGATAATGCTCCTTATGAGGTCTTGGAGTCTCATGTTTTTCGCAAACAACAACGAAAACCAGTAAATGCTACCAAGTTAAAAAACCTTATTACTGGTAAGGTCGTAGAAAATTCTTTCCACCAAAGTGAAAAGGTGTCTGAAGCTGAACTAATAGCTAAAAAAGCTAAATTTTTATATACCAGCAAAGGTGAAAATTGGTTTTGTTCTCCAGACAACCCTAAAGACCGATTCCAACTATCTTCTGATATTTTGGGTGAAAATATTAAATATATTAAAGTAAATTCCGAAGTTGATCTTATGACTTTTGAAGACTCAATTATTGGTGTTAATATGCCGATAAAAGTGGATCTTAAAGTAATCGAGGCTTCCCCTGCTGTAAAAGGTAATACTGTCCAAGGCGGGTCAAAACAAGTAGTAGTAGAAACTGGAAATACCATCAATGTACCTATGTTTATAAATGAAGGCGATGTCATTCGAGTGAATACGACCAACGGCGAATATGTAGAAAGGGTTTAAACAAAAGAATAAAACCCCGACAAGCAAAGCTTGTCGGGGTTTTATTCTTTTCTTAACTAGAGAAAAATGGAATTAAACCCATAAATCTAGCTCGTTTGATAGCAATAGCTAGTTTTCGTTGATGCTTCGAACAAGTAGAAGTTCTCTTGTGTTTTAAAATTCTAGAATGAGGATCAAGAAAACCCTTCAAAGTAGTATCGTCTTTGTAATCTATATCTTTTATATTATTGTTGCAAAAGTGGCACTGTTTCATTTTTTTTATTATTATCAGATTAGGCTAGCAAATAGCTATCAAAAAGTAAAGCTGTCTTAAAATGGTATGTCGTCTGGATTTATTTCTTCTTCTGGGTACTCAATAGTATCTAAATTTCCTTTTGATTGAGCTCCTGTAGGAGCAGTTTGGGTCTGTGAGGATGTCTGTTGACTAGACGACGCTCCCCCATCTCGTCGTGGGCCAAGTTGGAGATGGTCTACCACGATTTCTGTTCGATACTTTTTAGTACCATCAGCAGCATCCCAACTACGAGTTTGCATTCTACCCTCCACCATCACCGAACTACCCTTTCGAAGATATTGCCCAGCCACATTAGCTTGTGAGCCAAAAGCGACAATATTGTGATATTGAGTGTCTTCTTGTTTAGCTCCATTTTTATCTTTCCAAATTCTAGAAGTAGCTACTGAAAAAGAAGTTACTGTCACCCCACTTGGTAGAGACTTTTGCTCTGGGTCTCTAGTTAAGTTTCCAATTATAATAGCTTTGTTTAAATACATATAAAATTAGACGGCTAACAAATCTTCAATCTCTTGATCAATCTTATCGTCATCAACATCGACAGCTGTTTCTCCTTCAACTTCTTTTAAAGGACTATTAGTATCATCTTCTTCAGTTGTAATTTTGTTATTACGAGGATTACGAGCAATATTTTTCTCAGATACTCGAGAAGCTTCAATTATTAAAAATCTGATAATTAAATCTGACTTTTCAACTGATTCTTTTATCTCCTCAATCTTATCAGCGGTAATAGTAAATTTAACTGCACCAAAATAAGCATCCTTAAATGAAGATCTCTTGTGGTTTATTTGTCGACTCATAACATAAGCAAGCTTACGCATTTGAGGTTCGTTTTGAGATACTACAGTAGCCCCTACTTTGGCTAATGTGTCTAAAATAATATTATTTACTTCTGTGACAAGATTTTCTTCGGCCACCAAAGGGTTCAATAAATAGCCTATTTCGTAGGTTTTACTGTCTAAAAAGTCTTTTTCGTTAATCATTTCTTCTGCCATAGATAGGGGGTATGGTAACAGACGCTAATCAAAAAGTCAAAGCCCGATAGTACCTGCCTGTCGGCAAGGCAGGGATTTTAGCATCGCTCCGTCTGAAAAGCGGAGCAGGGCTACGCCTAATGCCATTCACTATGGGGTCAAAGGATTAAATCCTAAAAACTCGCCTTACATTAGATCTTATGGTCTCTGCCACCTGATTAGCTGGCAAACCCTTAATTTGGGCTATTTTGGCCACTATTTCCACTACATAAGATGGTTCATTGCGTTTACCCCTATGCGGAACTGGGGTGGCATACGGGCAGTCGGTTTCTACCATTAGCATATCTAAAGGAGTATTTTTAACCAACTCTTCATAATCTTTAGCAAAAGTGACTACCCCAGTAAAAGATAGAGTGAATCCTAAATCTAGGAACTTTTGCCCTTCTTCCCATGTGCCAGCAAAAAAATGAACATTTCCTCCTTCTTTAGACTCCTTTTTCAAAACCTCTATTGCATCAGAGTAGGCCTGGCGAATGTGAAGCATAAGGGGTTTTTTAACTTCATTGGCTAAATGAATTTGTTTAATGAATTCTCTTTTTTGAATATCAGACAAACTAGGATCAGTCCTAAAATAATCTAGGCCACACTCCCCTATTCCTACTACTTTTGGATTAGCACACAAATTTTTATAAAATTCTATATCAAACTCTTCTGATTTATAATGTTCTCCATCACCACAAGTATAATTTGGATGCAAACCAACAATTGAATAAACGTCGTCAAATTTGTCCGCCAACTCTACCGCTTTAAGAGAGCTTTCTTTATCTACTCCAACATTTATAATCCCTACACTATTTTCTTTGGCTCGAGCTACAACCTCTTCCCTATCTTCATCAAACTCAGGAAAATTTAAATGGGCATGGATGTCAAAATGGTTTAGCATCTTTTTAATCTTTTCTTAAAAACAAAGGCTGATCAGGAACTTTATTATCCTTGACTGCTTGTTTAATTATTTCTGATGTTTCTGGCATTATTGGATTTAACATTTGCCCAATAGTGTACAATTCCACCACCAATTCAGCGATCAGTATCTCACCAGCTTTTTTATCTATTTTCACCAATTTAAATGGTTCTGTTTCTTGAATTTTTTTATCTAAAATAGACACCCTCTCCCAAATCAAATTAGCGGCTTTATTGGTATCAAAAACATCTAGAGCTTCAATAAAATCTTGTGGGATAGATTCTGTTGGTAGCTCTGGGCACCTATCTAGATTTGTCTGTGCCATTTTCATAATCCGACTAGTTAGATTTCCTAACCCATTGGCCAAACCAGAATTATAAACTTCTTTAAAACGCTCAATAGTAAAAGGGCTATCCTCAAAACTAGAAGTCTCTCGAGTCACAAAATATCTCAAAGCGTCAGCTCCATACTCTGAAATAATCTCTGATGGATCCACTGTATTACCAAGACTTTTAGACATTTTAATCCCACCTTCACCAGTATAAAAACCATTAATTACAATCTGGTGAGAATTTGGTAATCCTACTGACATAAGCATAGCTTGCCACATCGCTGATTGCTGACGGAGATTGTCTTTACCACAATATTGAGTAGGAGTACCTTTAATCCAAAACTTTTCAAACTTTTCCTGACTTTCTGGCCAGTCTAAAGCCGAAATATAGTTGACCAGTGCATCAAACCAAACATACATTACCTGAGACTCATCCCCTGGCACTGGTACTCCCCAAGGCATTTTTTCTTTCACTCGAGAAATAGAAAAATCTTCCAAACCTGCTTCAACAAAAGATTTTATTTCATTAAAACGAAAAGCTGGTAAAACAAAATCTGGTCGACTATTATATAAATCTAATAATTGTTTTCGAAAAGCTGAAAATTTGAAAAAATAATTTTCTTCAGCCAGCAATTCAATTTCTCTGGTCGGGTGAATAGAACATCGCCCGTCTTCATCTAATTCAGAATCTGTCTTAGCTAACTCACAACCAACACAATACTTCACTTGATATTCTTTTTTGTAAATATAACCAGCTTCAGAACATTTATTCCAAAAAGTTTGAGCACTTTTAATATGATCCTGATTTGTAGTTCGAGTAAAGACTATATCTGGACTAATATTTAAATCAATTAATAGCTGTCGAAATTTCTGACTATTTTCATCGACGTAAGACTGGACGTCTATATGCCTTTTTTCCGCCTCTTCCCAAAGTTTAGTGCCGTGCTCATCGGTGCCAGTGTTAAAAAAAACTTCATAACCATTTAGTTTTTTCCAACGAGCAATCACGTCAGCACGGATTATTTCCATCGCAAAACCAACATGCGGATCAGCATTTACATAAGGCAAAGTAGTTGTAATATAAAATGTTTTCATTTTTAGCCAATATGTTCAGTTCAGAAATACAAACTTTTTTAAACCCGACCAAATCTATATTTGCTGTCTGGCTTTTGTTTTACTTTTTTCAATATCAGTAAACACTTCCATTAGAACGGTCGCTAAAGGGATAGCTAACAAGATGCCGAGAAAGCCCGCAATCTTCGCACCTACAATCAAAGCAAGGATGACTACAATCGGTGATATTCCAACAATTTTTTTAACCACCAAAGGATAGATAAGGTGGTTTTCAAACTGTTGAATAATAACGTAAAAACCAACTATCATTAGTCCAGCTGTAAAACTATCACTAAAAGCGATAATAATAGCTGGAATAGCAGCTAGAATCGGACCAAAAACTGGCATAAGCTCAAACATGGCAGCAATGACCGATAGAATAAAAGCATACTTTATTTGGAAGATAGTCAGACCTAAAAACACCAAAACACCAACAATCAAAGCTAAGATAAATTGACCTTTCATCCATTGGCCTATTTTATATTGAGATCTATTCCACAAATTGATAGCGTAATCTTCATAATTGTAGGGTACGGCTATACGTAGGAAATTTTCTATTCCTTTTTCCTGAACGGAAAAATAAAATGATAAAACTAAGATTAATATAAAACTAAAAACTCCACCAAAAATACTACTGGCTGTACTAAATATACCGCCAGTAAATTTTCCTAGAGATTGTTCAGCGTTTGAAAATAGATCATTAAATATAATGTCATTTTGAATACCGCCAATAGAAAAGATAGGAGTTAAAGTTGGACCTAGGATTTTACCTGTATCTATTTTGGCTGGTAAATTAGCCGACAATTCTGATATATCACTAATTACTGGTGGAATAAAAACATAAAGAAAACCAAAAATAACTCCAACCGATACTAAGTAAATGGTTAGGACTGCTAAAATTCTAGGGAATTTATATTCAGTCAACAACTTAGTAACCGGATCAATAGCTGCCGCCAAGATAATAGCAGTCAATAAAACTAATATAATATCAAATAATAAATAAGCTCCTGCTAAAGCGCCTAAAATCAACAAGATGCGCCAGATTGTACCAGAAGTAATACTGATATTAATAGGTGTGTCTTTTGGGTTTTGTGTCATAGATTAATGTTACTATATTTAAAATTTAAAACCTAGTTTTTAAAAAACCAGATGTTTGTCCAAATCTATTATTTTAACTCTCTCTTGATCACCAGTATCCCTATTTCTTATGGTAACTGTGTCATCTTCTAAGCTGTCAAAGTCGACAGTTAAGCAGTACGGTGTTCCTATTTCGTCTTGACGACGGTATCTTTTTCCAACATTGCCATTATCATCAAATATCACACTATTATATTTTGATTTTAAATCGGCAAATAATTCCTTGGCTTTATCAACCAACTCTGGTTTATTTTTCAGAAGTGGAAAAACTGCAATCTTGATTGGGGCAATTTTAGGAGACAAAGCTAAATATGTCCGCACTTCCCCATTCATCTCATCTTCTTTATAAGCACTCGTTAAAATAGACAAAACTAATCGATCTAAACCAAAAGATGGCTCTATTACGTGTGGGATAAACCTTTCTTTGGTTTCTTCGTCATAATAAGACAGATCCACTTTAGACATATCAATATGGCTCTTTAAATCAAAATCGGTTCTATAAGCCAAACCGCAAAGTTCTTTTTTACCAAATGGATAATCAAATTCGAAATCAATAGTCCGACTAGAGTAATGAGCCCTATCTCCGTCTTCAATCTCCTCTTCGTGAATCTTTTTTTCATCCAATCCTAAATCAGAAAAAAAGCTTTTTGTTTGTTGACGAAAATCTTCAAACATAGTCTCCCAATCTTCAACCTTAACAAAATATTCTATTTCCATTTGTTCAAATTCTCGAGTTCTAAAAATAAAATCCCGTGGAGCAATCTCATTGCGAAAAGCTTTACCTATTTGAGCCATACCAAACGGCAACTTTGGATGAAAACTATCAATGATATTTTTAAAATTAACGAACATCCCTTGAGCGGTTTCCGGGCGAAGATAAGAAATAGAATTTTCATCTTGAGTGGCTCCAATATTTGTTTGAAACATCATATTGAATTGTTTCTCTTCTCCAAGTGCACCACTACAATCTGGGCACTTATTTTTGTCTTCCAAATGATCAGTTCGGAAACGATGATGGCACTTTATACATTCAACCAGTGGATCAGCAAAACCCCCTACGTGACCAGAAGCTTTCCAAACATTTTGGTTCATTAAAATAGCAGCATCAAATCCATACATATTTGACTTATCATCAACAAATCTTTTCCACCAAAGATTTTTGATGTTATTTTTTAGAGCTACTCCAAGTGGACCATAATCCCAAGTCCCAGCTAATCCCCCGTATATTTCTGAACCTTGATAAATAAACCCTCGACGTTTGGTAAGTGATATTATTTTTTCCATTAAATTGTTATCGTTTGTATGTGGCATGATTTATTAGGGACTTAAAGAGAGGTATTATTATTAACGTTATTTTTATTAATTTCTAGCATTGTTTCAGTAAAGGTGTCAAAGCCTTTAAAGAAAACTCTCTCCAAAAGAGTAACTGTATCTCCAATCTGATTTAGACTTGGACTAAATGCTATATCGAAAGTTATTTCTTTTGGCGCATTACTTTGTCCTGTACCAGGAAGAATATCTCCTATATTCCAAACGACCTCAGAAGTATTTTGATTGTAACTTAAAAATTCAGATTTTGGCTCAAACACTCCTAACCATTTTATGTATATAGGTAGTTTAATAAATATTTTAGAATCTTTTAAATTGTTGGAAGAATTTATTAAAGTAAGTGTTATTGAATAATTCGTATCACTACCTAAAACAGGAGGATTAGGTCCATCTTTGTAAGAAACTTTGGTTGACAAACCGATAGCTGTCTGCATTTTTAAGATACGATCTACACTGGAAACAATATTTTCTGTATTGAATCCTTCTGACACTCTAGTAGAAATTATTCGAGTCTTAATATTCATTGATGGATTTTTTAAACCGACTAAACTACTATCACTCAATGAGTATATCTTAAAATAGAAAGATGTTTTACCACGAGATTTTGGATCTATAGATTTAAGACTGCTTAAGGTATTTTTATTCCAAACTATCCTGTTGTTTTGAGAATAGTAAAAACCATTTTCAACTTGTACTTGCTTTTCATCTAATATTTCTCCATCTAGAAAAACTTCTATCTGATTATCTGTAACGGGTATATTTAAATTATTAATCCATTCAACATCAACTTTAACAAAGTCACCACTTTTAACCACAGTCTCGTCGCTTGATTTTCCATTGACCAAAACATTGACGGCCACGAAGGGTTGCTTAATGGTGACAGTTTTAAATAAATTAGCAAAAATAGAATCTAGTTTATCTGCATTTAAATCTTCCACACTTCCAATACTTGCTTCAAATGTTTTTACTTCTTCACTCTGTCCAGACAAAGAACCATTGATTTTAAAAACTTTCTCCTCCCCAGCTTTCATGTCACCAAAAAACCAAAAATTGTCACTCCCAGAAGGATCTAAGGTGGAATTAGTAAATTTAAATCCTGAAGGATAATCAATATTTAAAGCCACATTTTTAAGTAACAAGTCTGCATTAGAAGAAACTTTGACTTCCAAGGTCACATCTTGACCTGCTATAACTTCTGGCACCATAGATAAATTTACATCGATCGGTGGTGAATTTATAGTCAAATCAACATCAGCTTCTTTTGAATATACAGCATTGGATCCCGGTATACGATACTCTATCAAAGCTTTAATCCTTTTTACATCATCCTCTCTTCCAAATAAGACCGCTTGGCTGGTTTGATTGAATATTTGACCGGAATTTATTACCCCAATAACTTCTTCTGTTTTGGTCAACAAAATAGAAGCATCTCCAGGTTTTCTAGTGTCATCCGGGTAAGAAACTATTAGTTTGACTTGTTCTAATGGTAATTTATTTCTATTGGCAATCGATATTTGAACAGGTATTTCATCTCCGGCTTTTACTGTCACTGGGGCTTTAATTGAGAAATCTATATTTCGATTAGAAATAACATTTGAACCACTAATTAAAATATATCCTGCTACCCCTAAAGTGGCCACAAAAAACAAAGCTGAGCCGACCACCAACCAAGACAACCAGCTCATTTTTGAACTTATAGTTGTTGGTACTTCATCTTCTTTTACCCAAGTCGAGTTTGATGATTGATTTTTTTTAAAAGACAACGTAGATCTGTTCGCTGTATTGGAAATCTGCTCACGACCATAGAGTCGTTTTTTTAATTGTTCAATCTTATCCAATTGATCACCTTGGTCCATAATCATCAATTATATCATAATCCATACCATAACAAATCTTAATCTTTCTTGTCTCAGATTGTGACTTTTAGAGGTGGGTTTCCTGAAGTGATTGGTTAATAGTTTTTACTATTTGTAGACGACGATCGTTTACTTCATATTTATCAAACTCAGACCAATCAAAATCTTTAGTTAAAGATCTAAGTTCAGGGACATCTGGAATATAACCAAGTAAATTTAAAATCCTTAAGACTGCTACCAACTCTATTTTTTCTAACAATCCATCATCTTTTACATATTTTTTTATAGTCTGACAAGTATTATAAAGTTCATTAAATAACTCTGGATGAGGATCTTCCCCTTTTACCAATCTCTTAACCAGATTAAAAATCTGAGCCAAAGCTATACGGCTTTCACTTTTTTTAATTGTTTTAGTATTTAAATCCAAATTTTCTACTCCTATCAACCTCCAAACTTCTTTTCCTCTAACTAAACTTATACCGACTAATGAAAACATATTTAAATGTCCTCTCATTTTAGAAGTTGGTTTTCGAGCAGATTTTGCCAAGACTGACACTAAACCAATCTCTTTGGTAAACAGTAAATACCGACAATCCCATTCACCAGTATTTACTTTTCTCAAAACAAAAGCCTTGGTGTGATAAATATGGTGTGCCATTTTAATTTAAACTGATTCTAAATTCTATCTCACTAACTTTAATCAATTCTTTGGTAGACAAAGATTCAAAAGTGATATCTGAAGCATTCACTACTTTTATTATTTGTGATTTAAATTTATTTATTATTTCTTGACCAGCTTGATCGGTATCAATTTTTACTTCTATCACTTGTTGTGGTTGTAAATCTTTTTCTTTTCTAATTTCTTGAATTTTTCTTATAATATCTCTAGCTATTCCTTCGGTTTTTAAATCCTCGGTAATATTTGTATCCAATATTGGTTGATCTATTTTAATATCTACTAAAACTTTTTTAACATTCAATTCTTCAGCAATAATAACCAAATAATCCTCTGGTAATTCTTCTTTTACTGTTAAAGAAGTAAGTGGTTGTCTGACTTTAATACTAGTTTCTGATCTTAATCTCAAACCAAGCTCTACTATTTGTCTAGTTTTGTCCATGTACTCAATCGTCGACTCATCTCTTGAAGAAAAGTTCTCTGGCCACAAAGACAGGTGAACACTTTCTTCATCTTTTACACTTTTTAATTTTTGCCAAATATCTTCAGATACGAAAGGAGTGAAGGGGGCCATTATTTTAGCTAACCCTAATAAAACCTCTTTAGTCGTCATTATTGCCAACTGCCTATCCCCCACATCGTCACTTTTAAATCGATCTCTCGATCGACGAATATACCAATTAGATAAATCATCTATAAAACCATCGATCAAACGAGTGGCTCTATCTAACTCATAAATATCCATAAAACTAGCCACTTCTTTAGCTAAAATATCTAACTTAGTTAAAATCCAAGTATCTAAAACTTTTTTATCCACAATCAAATTTTCATCAGTCGTATCTGATTTATACATTTCATAAAATGAAACCACATTATCTAGGCGCCCCAATATCTTACGTGTAGTTTCCGCCAAGCTTTGCTCGGAAAAAGCAAACTCTTCTGACCGAACAGCTGGAGAATTGAGTAGATAGAAACGCAAAGCATCGGCACCATACTTATTTATAGTTGGCTCCATGTCAGGATAATTGTGGAGGCTCTTACTCATTTTTTGACCATCCTCAGCTAAAATAAGACCATTGACTACCACATTTTTGAAAGCTGGTTTATTAAAAAGAGCTGTCGATAAAACTAACAGTGAATAAAACCAGCCTCT
>Ga0066639_10001024_pt1 | contig 25025 bp, 18 predicted proteins | sample CryGeyCG2114_010_2_FD_59504 | JGI IMG/M metagenome (GOLD analysis project Ga0066639, IMG submission 59504) | Groundwater microbial communities from aquifer - Crystal Geyser CG10_big_fil_rev_8/21/14_0.10 | ecosystem: Environmental > Aquatic > Deep subsurface > Groundwater | place: USA: Utah...
AAAAAAGCAGGAAAGATAATTTCCGAGGATGCTAGTGGAGATTTCAACGTGGCGGCGATTTTAGATGGCGACACTCGAGCTTACCCTTATCGTTATATAATTGAAACAAAGGGGAAGAAACCAATGCCGGTTGAAGATTACCCAAAGGCGAAGACCCTTTATGTTGTGGCAAAGGGCGATAGTGATTTTGTCTTGTCCTATCCTGTTTGGGAAATATATTCGGTTTTACCGGTTGAAGTAACCAAAATTTGGCCGATTAAAAAGGGAATTAGTCTTTTTAAATTGGAGAAGATATGATTTCCGTAGTAATTCCGTTTTTTAATGAAGAGAAAAGCCTTGAGGAACTTTATCAGCGGTTGATTGCCTCACTCGAAAATAGTGAGTTGCAAATAATTTTTGTTGACGATGGTTCGACTGACCGTTCTTTAAAAATTGCCGAAAAAGTTGCCGAAAAAGACGACCGGGTAAAATTAGTCACTTTTCGGAGAAACAAAGGGAAATCGGCGGCCTTAATGGCTGGTTTTAAAAAAGCCCAAGGTGAGCTGATAATTACTATGGATGCTGATTTACAGGATCAGCCCGAAGAAATTAGTAAATTAATGGCAAAACTAAATGAGGGTTATGATTTGGTGTCCGGCTGGAAGAAAAAAAGGAACGATCCGAAAATTTCCGTTTATTTTTCAAGAGTTTTTAACTGGATTATCAGGAGAACAACCGGAGTAATAATCCACGATATTAACTGCGGTTTTAAGATTTACAGGCGTGAAGTGGTAGAAAGTTTAAATCTTTACGGCGATTTTTATCGATTTATTCCGATTTTGGCAGCTCAAGAAGGATACCGGGTGGGAGAAATTGAGGTTCTTCATTCTGCCAGAAAGTACGGCCAGTCTAAATATGGGTTTTCGAAATTTTTTAAAGGGTTTTTTGATTTGACGACCGTTCTTTTTTTAATCAATTTTAAAACAAAGCCTTTTCGGTTATTTGGAACGGCTGGGATTTCTCTTTTTGGTTTGGGAGTGGTTATTTGCCTTTATTTAACGGCGGTTTGGTTTTCCGGCGAACCAATTGGACGAAGACCACTTTTAGTTTTGGGAATCCTTTTAGTCATTGTCGGGATTCAATTGTTTAGCCTGGGGTTAATTGCCGAGCTTTTAGTAAATAGCAAAGAAACTCAAAAGGAATAAAGATGAGGATTTCCCAAGACGACCAGAAATATAACAGTAGAATAAGAAAAATATTTGTTAATTCTTTGATGAAGAACATTTTGTCTCAAATTGTTCAAAGCCAGGCGATAAATATTATTGATATTGGGTGTGGCGAGGGTTTTCCCGATCGCTATTTTTTAAACAGAAGAAAGGAATTAAAAATAACCGGTGTTGATTTGAATAAAGAGTCGATTAATAAAGCAAAAAATAAAAATCCCCAAGCAAGTTATCGGCAGGGAGATATTTATTCTTTAAAAGTTGATAGTAAGTTTGATTTGGCATTAGTGATGGAAGTTTTGGAGCATTTAAGAAATCCCCAAGAGGCATTGTTTGAGGTAAAAAAAGTTGCTCCCTTGGCAATATTTTCCGTTCCGCACGAGCCGTGGTTTTCCTTTTTTTCGTTTGTTTCCGGGAAATATTTAAAAACCTGGGGTAAACATCCTGGCCATCTTAATTTTTGGAATAGGGCGTCTTTGGAACAGATTTTAAAAAATTATTATTCTCAGGTAAAAGTTTATCCTTCTTTTCCTTGGTTGATGGCGGTTTGTAGAAAATGAAAAAAGTTTTTTTGATTATTCTTAACTGGAATGGCTGGAAAATGACGTTGGGTTGTTTAAAGTCACTGGAAGGTATCAAGCGAGATGGTTTTGTGGTGGAGGTAGTGGTAGTTGATAATGGGTCGACGGATAAATCGGTTGAAAAAATTCAAAATTCAAAATTCAAAATTCAAAATTGCAATTCAAAGTTCAAAGTTATTAAGAATCGAGTTAACTTGGGATTTGCGGAGGGAAATAATGTGGGTATCAGATACGCCCTGGAAAATAAAGCGGACTATGTTTGCTTACTGAATAACGATACTCGTGTTTCCTCGGATTTCTTAGTTGAGTTGATAAAAGTGGCCGGAAAGGATAAAGAAATTGGGGTGGTCGGAGGAAAAATATATTTTGAGAAAGGCTATGAATTTCATAAGGAAAGATACCAAGAGAGTGAATTGGGGAAGGTCATCTGGTATGCCGGCGGGAAAGTTGACTGGCAAAATATTTTAGCTTCCCATCGGGGTGTTGATGAAGTCGACCACCAGCAATACGATCGGCTGGAAGAGACCGATTATATTAACGGTTGTCTGATGTTAATAAAAAGGGAAGTTTTCGAAAAAATCGGTCTTTTTGACCAAAAATATTTTCTTTATTTTGAGGAGAATGATTTTTCTCAGAGAGCCAAACAGGCAGGATTCAAACTTTATTTTGCCCCGAAAGCGGTAATCTGGCATCTTAATGCCGCTTCTTCTGCCCCCGGCTCAGGATTACATGATTATTTTTTAACCAGAAACCGGCTTTTGTTTGGTCTGCGCTGGGCGCCATTCCGGTCCAAAGCGGCCTTGATTAAAGAAAGTTTCCGAATTTTGGTTGGGGGCCGTCCTTGGCAAAAAACCGGCGTCAGAGATTTTTATTTGGGAAGGTTTGGCAGAGGAAGCTGGGATAAATAAATTTAAAATTTAAAGTGCAAAGTTCAAAGTTAACCAAACCAAATATTTCGGTAATCGTTTTGACTAAAAATGAGGAAGAGGTAATTAGTGATTGCCTTGAGTCGGTGAAATGGGCAGATGAAGTAGTGGTTGTCGATGACAGCTCGACAGACGGGACTCTGGATATTGTTAAAAAGTTCGGGATTAAAAAAATCGTTAAAGCCCCACCAGGAAAGACATTTTCCGACAGAAGAAATTTGGGGAGAGATGCGGCCAGTGGAGATTGGCTTTTATACGTCGATGCTGATGAGAGAGTCACGCCTACCTTAAAAAGCGAGATTATAAAGACAATCGAGCAATGTCAGAATCAAACCATGTTTTTTTCCGCTTTTGCCATCCCCAGAAGAAATATTAGACTGACAAAGGAATTACACTACGGTGGCTGGTGGCCGGATTATGTCCTCAGGTTGATGCGTAAAGACAAACTTGAAGGTTGGGAAGGGGAATTACATGAACAACCCAGAATCGACGGAGGAGTTGGGAAGTTGAAAGAAGCTTTTGTTCATTTTAGCCATCGTGGCAGTTTAGAAAACAAACTTCGAAACACCATAAATTGGTCAGAGATAGAAGCCAGGAAACTTTATGAAGCCGATCATCCTCCCATGAATGTCAGAAGATTTTTCTCGGCCATGGCCAGAGAGTTTTATCTCAGAATGATAAAATATCAAGCTTACCGGGACGGCCTTGAGGGGATAATCGAGGCTATTTATCAAGTCTTTAGTGTTTTTATTACTTATGCTCGGCTTTGGGAAATGCAGGTACATGATAAACAAAAGAGGGATTAAGTATTTGTTGACTATTGTCGCCATTATTCCGCTGACAGTCACCGTTTTTACTTCGCGTCCTTTTCCCAAGACGATTTTTCCTCTGACTGACCCGGAGATTTACCAAATTAACGAAAGAAGAAGTTATTATCGTTCTGCCGCTCTAGGAAGGCTGACAGAAAACAAGCTAACTTTCCTTTTATATAAATATCAAAAAAACTTTTTTCAGGGTCTTGACCCAAATTTCTATTTTTTTGCCAATCACCCGCGGGAAAGGCCAGGAATTAAGGAAACGGAAAAATTTTCCTGGCTTTTTCTAATTCCATTTCTGGTCGGTCTTTATTGGCAGTTTAAGCAAAAATTTTTTTGGGGTTTTGGCTATTTTATCCTGGTTTTAGGGGCAATTTCCTTTTTTCAGGATTTTGATCGATTCGTAATCTGCCTTTTCCCTTTTATTTTTCTTTCGATTATTTTGGGAATTTGGAAAATATTTAAATGGGTTTCTTAAAATCCAAAATTCATTTGATGTTTTTGACCGCCATTTTTATTCTTGGCGCTTTCCTTCGCTTTTATCATCTTGGGCAGTCACCGCCAGGGTTTTATGTCGATGAGGCGGCAATCGGCTACAACGCCTACTCAATTCTGAAAACCGGCAAGGATGAATATGGGAAAACTTTCCCGATATTCTTCCGTTCATTCGGCGATTATAAGATACCTCTTTATATTTACCTTTCGGTTTTGCCGATAAAACTCTTTGGTTTAAGTATTTTTTCTGCCAGGTTTATTTCGGCTCTTTTTGGATCCTTAACCTTGCTGGTTGTCTATTTTTTAGTCAAGGAACTTTTCCTTAAAAAAGGTGATCGGCTGGGCTTACTGGCGATGTTCATCTTTGCCGTCTCACCTCTCCCGATTCTTTTTTCGCGGATGGCGCTTGAGGTTAGTCTGGCTTTGTTTTGGCTGCTTTTGGCTTTATTTCTTCAACTGAAATCTTTTGCCAAAAAAAGCGATTTGCTGTTAATTTTATCAGTTTTGGCTTACGCTCTTTCCGCCTATTCCTACCATACGGAAAGGTTTTTGGCGCCGGCAGTTCTGTTTTTCGTTTCTCTGATTTTGTTTTGGCAGTATCGTCTGGATTGGAAGAACTGTTTGGTGAAAGTGATAATTTCCTGGTTGTTATTTATTGTTTTGCTTTTCCCTCAAATATGGCTGTTTAATTCAACCGCCGGCCAGGCCAGGCTTAAAAGTCTTGGAAGCCAGGAAAGCTCTCTTAAAAATTATCTTTCACAATATTTTGCCTACTTTTCTCCAAGAAATCTTTTTTTTGATCCTGACCCGGACCGCCAAAGGTCATTTCCACAGTTGAGTGTTTTTTATCCCTGGATGTGTCTCCCATTTCTGATTGGTTTTTATTTGCTGTTGGAGAAGAGAGAAAGGGGAGTTGGAAAGAGCATCATTGTCCTTCTTCTGGTTTTGTCTCCCATTCCTGCCTCGCTAGCTCGTGATCCTTTTTCTTCCTTCCGCGCCTATCCTTTTGTTTTTCCTTTTATTTTGGCAATTTCCCTGGGCATCCAGGCGATTTATTCCTTGTTTCGGAAGAAAATTGCTTTCTTTATCCTTAGCTTTATCGTTGTTTTTGTTTCACTGGTAAATTTTTATCGCAATGCTTTTATTCTGCTTCCTAAAGAGAGATTCAATGATTGGAGCTACGGTTATTCTGCCCTGGTAGAAAAATTGACGGATGGCTCATTTGGGGAAGTTTTAATTGACGATCCGCTTGGCACTTCTTATGTTGAAGTTCTCTTTTTCCAGCATTATCCGCCGAAAAAATTTCAAAAAGAGCAATTGCCAGTTGATTTAAAGAATTATTATCAGATCAAAGAGTGGCCGGGAAGACTTTCGTGGGATAAATTTGCCGTCAGACCCATTGTCTGGAAGAGAGACATTTATACTGATCAGCTGATTGTGGCTAAAACCTTGGCTATTTCCGAAAGCCAAGCTAAAGAGCATTTTCTAACCAAGGCTTTTGTTATAATTGGTCCAGATGGCAAGGTTATTTTCAACGGCTATCTAACTCACCCTGAGCTTAAAAAGCAGGATGATGAAAGGAGACTTCTAGAAAGGCAATGAAGGCGGGAATTTTTGATCCGTACTTAGATACTATTGGTGGGGGAGAAAGGTATTGTCTTACCATAGCCGAATTACTCTTGGCTAAGAATTGGCAAGTCGATCTTTTTTGGCCGGATGAGAAAATCAGAATCAGGCTAATGGAAAAATTTGCCCTTGATCTGGAAAGAGTAAATTTCGTCCCCTATACTCCTCGGGTAAATAATCTAATCAATAGGTATAAATTTGAGCGGAGATACGATTTTTTATTCTATTTTTCTGATGGAAGTATCCCGCTAATGTTCGGAAAGAAAAATATTTTACACTTTCAAGTTCCTTTTCAAAACGTCTTAACGAAATCTCTCAAAAACTCTTTTAAACTCAAGACGATCGATTTTATTGTCTGCAACTCGTTTTTTACCAAAAAAATAATTGATAGTTGTTTAGGGACGAATTCGCTGGTTGTTTACCCACCAGTCGATACTGTCGCTTTTAAGCCATTAGAAAAGGAAAATATTATTTTGTCGGTGGGTAGGTTTTCACAATTACTGCAAGGAAAAAAGCAGGATGTTTTGGTGGATGCTTTTAAAGAATTGACCAAACAAAAGAATTTGGACAAATGGAAATTGGTTTTAGCGGGCGGAACCGAAGTGGGTGCAGGTAATTTTGTAAAAAATTTGCGGAATGCCGCAAAAGGATTTAGCATTGAGATAATCGAAAATCCCCCATTTTCCGAACTGTTGAGACTGTATGGTAAGGCGAAAATTTTTTGGACCGCCTCGGGGTTTGGTATCGATGAAGAAAAGCAGCCGGAGAGAGTCGAACATTTTGGCATCACGACGGTGGAAGCGATGGCAGCCGGATGCGTTCCTCTTGTTTTAGGGGCCGGCGGACAAAAGGAGATAGTTTCGGAGGGGGTGAGTGGTTTCTGGTGGGAAAAGACCGGGGAGCTGAAGGCTCTAACCTTAAAAGTGATTGAGGAGCCAACGTTGATGAAAAAAATTAGCCGAAATGCTATCTTAAGAAGTAAGGCGTTTTCAAAGGAAGAATTTTATCGGAATATTTCTCAATTGGTCGAAGAATGAAACTTTTGAAAAACTTCTCCCCCAAACTGATGCCTTTTTTGGTGGCGGGAGTCATTATCCGTTTGGCGCTGATGCCAATTACCCTTCACCCGGATCTTCTTGGTCATTCCTTCAGCGCTTACTTTCTCGCTTATGAGGGGAAAATTAATCTCTACGATACCCTGGCTAATTTACCCAGGACCCATCCACTGGTAAAGAATTTCGGGGTAAGTGACATTTTTATTTATCCACCATTAACTTACTATACATTGGGTCTCTTTAGAGTTTTAGTTAAGCCCTTGGCCGACCCAAAATTCATTCCTTGGTTGATGGATAATCTAGGTCAGATTCATCATTATCCCCAACTGTTTAAACATCTTTTTCTTTTTAAATTGCCTTACCTTTTTATTGATGTTGGTTTGGCCTTTCTTTTAATGAGTCTTTTTGACGAGCCGAAGAAAAAAAGACTTGCTTTTGCTCTTTGGATGTTAAATCCGGTCGCTGTCTATGTTACTTTCATGGTGGGACAATTTGATCTTCTCCCCGCCTTTTTCGCCGTCCTCTCACTCTCTCTTTTTAAAAAGAAGAAATGGTATTGGTCTTCTTTTTCTTTAGGAATAGCCGCTTCTTACAAAATGTACCCGCTATTCTTTCTGCTGCCGTTGATTTTTTTAGCCAGCGATAAGGCAAGAGAGAGAATAAAATTGTTTCTGGTGGGCTTATTACCGTTCGTTTTCTTTATCGCCCCGTATCTTGGTTCTTCTGCCTTTAGGGCAATGGTTTTTTCGCCCAAGAGCCAGAAAATGCTTTTTATGGGTTGGGCGCTTTCCGGGGCGGAAGTGGTTTACCCTTTTATTTTATTTTTGTTCATTATCTTTTTTTATGCGTATTATACGAAGAAAAAAATCAATCCTTCATCTTATTTTTTGGCAATTATTCTTCTGATACTGTCGGTAACTCACTATCACCCACAGTGGTTTCTTTGGTTAGCTCCTTTTATGGTAATTGAGTTGGTTGATAATAATTTAAAAAATGTTTTTCTAGACTTAGTAATTTTTGCCGGCTGGCTATCAATCACTCTTTTGTTTGAGCCGTCGCTCTCCTTTGGTCTTTTTAATCCAATTTGGCCCCAGTTGGAGAAAGCCGTTGGTTTATCTGAGGTTATTAACCGTTACACTAATGTTTTTCAGCTTAAAAGTTTAATCAGAAGCGTTTTTGCCGCTGCTTCTGTCTTCTTAACAATCAGGCTCTTCACCGATCAACAAGCTCGTGAAACTTGAAGATTTCCTAAGAAATAAGATCTTAAGCCTAAGATAAATGAAAAAAATCAAAAAATTCTTCAACCGCGGTTGGCCAATCCTTTTTATCTTTTTTGTTTGTTTTTGGTTATTCAGGCCATTTTTTCTTAAGGGTCTTTTGCCAATTCCTTCGGATATTATTGTCGGTGTTTATTATCCTTGGCTTGATTACAAATGGGGATTTCCCACCGGCGTACCTGTTAAAAATCCCTTAATTTCCGATGTCCCTTCGCTTCTATATCCCTGGCGTTCTTTTGCGATTGATGAGTTAAAATCCGGTCGTTGGCCACTTTGGAATCCTTATTATTTTACCGGCATGCCACTTTTGGCCAATTTTCAATCGGCCGTTTTTTCTTATGTTAATATTTTCTTTCTTTTTTTCTCTAAACCTATTGCTTGGTCTTTAGGGATAATGACTTCGCCGCTTTTAACCATGTTAACAATGTATGTCTTTTTGCGCCATAAAAAACTAGAAAAACTTTCAAGTTTGTTAGGAGCAGTTATTTTTAGTTTGTCTGGCTTTGAAATTGCTTGGCTTGAATACAACGTTTTATGTCAGACGGCTCTTTTTTTACCGCTTTTTCTTTTGACCATAGATTTGTTTTTTGAAAATAAAAAATGGTCTTTATTTTTAATCTCTTTTTTGGTTGCTTTTCAGATATTTTCAGGATATATTCCGTTGGTTATTTATTCATACGTCGTTTGTATTTTTTATATTTTATTTTTTTATTTTATTCCGGAGTTAAAGCAAAGAAGAATTAAATGGGGAAGATATTTTTTACTACTTGGATTTTGGGTTGTTGGTCTGGGAGTTTCCGCTATTCAGCTTTTTCCCGGATACGAATTATTTTCCCTGTCTATTAGAAAAATAGACCCGATTGTTTCCAATAGTAATGCCTCTTTCCTCCCTTTTAAAAATTTAATAACCTTATTGGCGCCTGATTTTTTTGGCAATCCGGCAACTGGGAATTATTTCGGCCAAGCTTTTTACGACAATTTTTATTTTTTTGTGGGGACAGGAAGCCTAATTTTTATTCTATTTAGCCTATTTTTTCTTAAAAAAAGTAAAATTGTTTTATTTTGGTGGGGGATGCTTATCTTTTCATTTATTTTGTGTTTTAAAAATCCTTTAGGGCTTTTCTTAGAAAAATTACTTTTTCTTTCAGGTGGAGCGGCTTCTAAGGCTCTTTTTATAACGGATTTTTCTTTATCTTTGTTGGCTGCTTTTGGGTTTAACTATTTTTTTAAGGGTGAGGTAAAACAAAGAAAAAAAATATTTGCTTCAATCTCACTTTTATTTACATTTTTTCTTTTTTCTGGTTTTTTAGCTTTAAGGTTGGAAGAAAACTATCGCGTTGTTTCGATTAGAAATTTAATCATTCCTCTTGCTTCCTTTTTTGCTTGCACATTAATAATTTTAACCACAATTAGATTTAGAAGATTTACTTTGGGAAAATTATTATTGATTATTACGATTATTTGGCAGCTTTTTTATTCAGCCAAAAAATATTTACCTTTTTCAAAACAAGAATTACTTTTTCCTACCACTCCTGTAATTGACTTTTTGAAACAAAAACAGTCTGAAAGCAAAGACCCTTTTAGGGTTGAATTAGGAGATGTCATACCACAAAATTTTTTAATGCCTTACGGAATTGAAACTACTTCAGGTTACGATGCACTTTTGCCTCGAAAAACAGCTGGATTTTTATCTCTTTTAGAAGAAGGAAAAATTGAGGAAAAAATTTCTCGTGTCCAACTGATTGATAATTATCGCTCTCAGCTTTTCCCGCTTTTAAACACGAAATACATTTTGGCTAAAAAAATGGCTTCTGGGGAGATATCTTCTCGTCAGGAGCGACCCTTTTCGGTGTTTCAGGATAAGCGCTTCCGGTTGGTTTTTGAGGACAAAACAGTTCAGGTTTACGAAGACACACAGTTTTTGCCAAGGGCTTTTTGGGTCCATGATTATATGGCGGTAAACCAAGAGGATTTTATGGCTCTTCTTTCTGACAAATTTGACTTCTCCCAAAAGGTAATTCTTGAAAAACCAATAGAGTTTTTTCCCCCTTTGCTTCCGGCGAAGATAAACCTTGTCCGGTGGAAGGAGTATTTACCGGGAAAATTGAAACTGGAGGTGGAGTCAGACCAACCCGGATTGGTTTTCCTTTCTAATAATTACTTTCCTGGTTGGCAAGCTTTTGTTGATGATAAAAAGTCAGAAATTTATCGGGCTAATTATACTTTTCAAGCCATATTGGTGGCTGAAGGCAGACACCTTCTTACCCTCAAGTATCAACCGGAAACTTTTCTTTATGGCGGATTGGTTTCGGTCTTTGTTTTAGCTAACGGGTGGTTATTTTCGGTTATTTTTATTCTTCGATATCTATGGGAAAAGAAAGGCTAGTAGCGTGGATTCTGCCCCCAATAATTATTATTGCTTTTACTTTTATTCTTTTCGACGGTATCCGTTAGACTCTCCTTTGGCGCCTTTTGGCAGTTGAACAAATTAAGGCCCTTAAATTTCCTCAGTCCGATAGTAGTTACAACTTTTTATGACTGACAGTAACCATTTGTCCCTGTTAAAACACATTCTACATATGCCAGGGCAGAAGATTTTAAAGTGATTTTATTTTTCTTGGGTAATATAGCTTCATTAAGTAAATAACAAAAAGGATTACCCAAACAAAAACAGAAATAATACTAAGAATAAGTCCAACATAAAAACTTTTGGGGCTCGACCAAAAGTCATTTCTTATTTTTGTCTCGGCAAAAATATTTTTTCTTTCTTTTGAAATCACTTCATAAATTTTTGTCTGTTTTTCTTGATAAACCAAATTGAGATATTCTTCTTGCAGGTTGTCTTTAGTAATGACGAAACGGACGCCCAAGTCATTAAGATTTTTTAGGTCGGTTCTGGTAAAAAAAATTGTTCTCCCGAAAGAGGTATCCGTTTGCAAGAGAGATTGTCTTTCTGCAAGAGAATGATTGTAATCAGTTAAATGAACGGAATTGTAACCATTTGGTGTTTGTATTTTGTAAACCATATTGGTGTTAACGGGAAAGACTTCAGGGTGGGTTGACAAAACGTATTCGTTTCCTTTGATATTTGCCTTCAAAAAGTTAATGCTTCCGGTATTTGGATAGATTAGTTGCTTGGAGACAAAGGGATTATATTTTTTTGCTTGATAAACCAAACTGAGGCCATTAAGCAAAATAATGAGCCAAATGAAAATCTTATTTTTGTATTTTGTGTACAATTTTATCAAGAAGATTACAAGAAGAAAACAAAAAGTTGGCAAAACAGTATTTCTTAAAGAAATTATCCTGAATTGATTAGGGATTAATAAGAGCAGAGAGAGAGTTAAAACAACGTAAAAAAATAAGATAGTTTTGATTATATTTTTTAGAGAGACCTTTAGATTGGTTAATTCTTCTAATCCCGCTGCCGCCAAAAACGAGAAACAAAGGACAGTGATTGATAATATTCTTGGGGGAGTCAGAGAAGAAAAAATGGGGATTTTTAAATCGAAAAGCATTTTTGTCGGTGGGATGTTCAAGGTAAGTATTAAAGAAAAAACGAATACCAAAAAAAAGAATTTATTGAGTGTTTTTTTTCTGTCAGCAAAAAATAAAAAAAGAAGAGAGAGACAGCCGCAGTAAAAAATGAATTCGTTTGAAGAAAATCTGCTCCCAAACCAATTTCTGGTAACATGATTTCCGAAAAAATCGGGCACGATCGAATTTATCAGCAATTTGGGGCTAAAAAGATACTCGATGACTTTATGTTCAAGACCGATTCCCTGCCAGCGGACAGTTTGAGGAAGCAGTTTCAACCACAGCAAAATCTGTGAGGCGGAAAGACCGAGAAAAAGAACACCCGAAAATATAAACGTAATAATACTTATTTTGTTTTTTTTAACCTGGAACAGAAAGAATAAACCAACAAGGACAAGATGATACAGGAATATTTGCATGAATCCGGCCAAACTACTCATGGTTAGTGAAAGCGAAAGAAGCAGGATGGATTTAATTGGTTTCTTACTCGACTCGTTAAGGGCGTATAGAGACAGAGGTATCCAAAGAGCCGTATGAAAAATATTTCCGAGTTCCATAAGGTTTACCAAATAGGAATTAAAGGCAAAAATAATGGAGCCGAAAACAGAAGCCTCTTTAGAGAAGCCGCAGGAAGTCAAATAAAGATGACAAAGTATCGCGGCCAAAACTGGTTGTAATAAAATAAAAATACTCCAGGAGAAATTAAAATTTTTCAAAAAAAGAAAAATATTTAGTGGATAAAGTGCGCCGCTTTGGCCGTCTGCCAGAAGCGGGGTGCCGGAAAAAATATACTGATTCCATAAAGGGAATTTTTTTTGACTTAACTGGTCTACAATTTCTTTTTTGTAAGGATATGAGAAGGTTACTGCGTCCGAAAGCTCAAAGTTTTTATAAGGGTAAACAGTTTCTCTATTCTCCCAGTAACTATCACTCCATGGATGGTAAGCACCAAGCAGAATATCGGCCGGAAGTGGAATCTTTCCTTTAGCAAAAAAAGGCAAAAACAATGAAAAAATTAAAATAGACAGGATAAAAATAAAACCCAGATTACTTTTAAACCATTTCATTAAAACAATAATAGCAAATATTGGCTGAGTTCTCTCATCAAATATTAATGGCATATAAACCCAAAAGTTTTTTAACCGATTTAATCATTTTTGGTTTCACCTTTGGTGGTCTTACCTTATTGGTTTTGTTAAGATTTTTATTTCGACTTGTTCCTCGGTAGTTTATTCAAATTGCCCCTTTAAAAATGAAAAAAGGTGATTTATAATAAAGACGTGCCAAACAAAACAAAAGGAAAAACAGTAAAAAAAGTAGCGGCTAGTGCTGGTGAAACTCCAGTAAGAGTTGATTCAAGGGAAAGTACTGATTCTTGTTCCTGGTGTGGCAAGTTTTCTTCAGCTAATCTTAGAAAAATTATTATTTTCTTTTTGACGATATTGGTTGTCTTGGCTCTGTTGGTGTACTACTTCAAAGACAAATTTATTGTCTCTATTGTCAATGGTAAACCAATCTTTCGCTCTCAACTCAACCAAAGATTAATCTCGTCTTTTGGGGGAGAGACCTTGGAGAACATGATTGTGGAAAAGCTGATTAAGGCAGAAATCGCTAAACAGGGAGTTCAAGCTAAGGAAGAAGAAGTCGATAGTGAACTGAATAAAATAGCTGAAAGTTTAGGCAATCAAGCAAAAATTGAAGACGTTCTGAGTTCTCAAGGAATTTCTATGAAAGATTTTCGTAGTCAGTTGCAGATGAGACTTGAAGTTAATAAAATTATGGAGAAGGAAATTACGATTTCGGATTCGGAGGTTGACCAATTTGTTGAAGACAACGGACCGGTTTTGGTAGCGACCGGAGAAGCGGAAAGGAAGGTTGAAGCTAAAGCAAGAATCAGGGAGCAAAAAATTAATGAAAAAGTTCAGCAATGGGTAAGCGATCTTTTGGCCCAGGCGAAGATAAGCCGTTTCTTAAAGTAAGTCTTTCTTTATGATAGAATCTTCTCATGAGTGTCTCCGTCGTAATTGCCTGTTGGAAGGGTAGAAAACTTCTTGAAAAAAGCTGGCCTCAGGTTTTAAAAGCCTCCAAAAAACTTATATTCTTAAATCCTTTTCAATCTCAATGAAGAATAATAAATATTTGTTTCTGATACTGTCTGGGATTATTTGTTTGGTAATTAATTCACTGAGACGCAATTTACTAATAGTTTCCTTTTTTAATTCAATTATATTGATAAGCTATTTATATTTGTTTATAAAATCGATTAGCTTCACAAAATATTATTTTTTGCCGTTTTTGTCTTTTATGCCAATATTTTCTTCTTCTTATAGTAATTTTTATGATTATTTTGTCGAGGGAATAGTAATATTAATCTGGCTGATTTTAATTAAATTAAAAAAAATAAACATTCTTTTTTTAGGTTTAATTTTTTTTATTGTTTATGGATATTTTGTTTTATCTTCAAATAATGTATTAAAGTGGCCGGCCAGAATTGAAGTAGAACAATTAATTTATCCTCAACATTTTTATCAGCTTGAAATTGATCGTCAACAAAAAGAATCAATGTACCTTCCATATCAATTGCGTCTTCTTATCTTTAACGAAAAAACTTCATATGGCTATGTTTTTGTTGGCAATATTTTTTCCTTTTTATCTTTGGAAAATTTATATAGAACAATTTTATTGGTGAATTCTATTTTTACCATTGTGGGGATATATTTTATAAATAAATTAAGAAAGGAATATAAATATATAGTCTATATATCATTGATAACATCAATGCTGCTGATTGGTCTGTTAAAAACTCCAGATTCAATGCGTCCACTTGCTTCATTAAGAGGAATTTTCTTGCTTTTAACGTTAAATGGAATAAATAATAAGCGAGGATACAAAATTTATATTTTTCTTTTTATTCTAAGCTTATTAATAAATATCGCCTGAAATTGTGAAAAAAATAATTATTTTTACTTTGGCAATCCTGGTTTTATTATTTATTATTGGAATTCGTTTTTATCGGTTGGGAAGTATTCCTGTTAACTTGGGAAACGATGAGATTTCAATTGCTTATGACGCATACTCCATTGGCCATACTTTACGCGATGAACACGGTCGTTTTTTGCCAATCTCTTTTCAGTCCCACGGAGATTATAAAGCCCCTTTATACATATATTTTTCTGCCCTGCCCATAAAAATTTTTGGCAATACGGAGTTTGCGGTTAGGTTTGTTTCCTCAATTTCTGGAGTTCTTTCCATAATATTCCTTTGCTTATTAACCTATAAAATAAGTAAGAATAAAACCTTAAGCGCTTTATCGGCTATTATTTTGGGCTTATCGCCTTGGCATATATATGCTTCGCGTATCGCCTGGGAATCAAATTTAGCCTTTTTCTTTTTTATTTTAGCGATTTATTTATTTATTGTCTTTCAAGAGGATCAAAAAAAATGGCTGTGTTTATTGGGGAGTAGTCTTTCTTTTGGGTTTTCGGCTTATTCATACCACATAGAAAAAATACTTTCACCGTTAATGGTTGTATTCCTGACCTTATTTTTACCAATAAAGTCTTCAATTAAAAGATATTTATACTGGGGGTTTACTTTTTTATTATTTTTACCGATTATTTTCGGATATTTTAATCAATTAGGAAGCAATTCGAGGGCAAATACACAAATGGTATGGAATTATCCAAACGTCTATGATTATCTTTTTAAAAGTAACCATTCAATAATATTAAAGTTCTCCGTGTTGTTTAGCGCTGCTTTAAGCAATTATTCAGCGCATTTAAATTTAGGCCATCTTTTTTTTAAAGGGCTGTCTCTTTTGCCGCAAAAAACTCCATATTTATTTGGATTATTATTGCCGGCATTATTGCCATTTTTAATCTTTGGACTGTTTAATACAAAACGTCTTTTCGGAAAATACAGCAATTTTCTTTTATTTTGGACTTTTTTTTGTCCATTAATCTCTTCTTTAACCAGAGGTGATCCAAATTTAGGCCGCAACCTTCCGACTCTTGCTCCATATTGCATTTTAATTGCGGTGGGGATAATTATTGTTTGGAAAAAAGCAACATTAATCTTAAAAGCGACAATAGTATTATCAAATTTATTTTTTTTACTGTATTTTTTATTTTTTTATTTTAATCATTTTCCGGTTCATTCTGGAGAAAATTGGCAATATGGCTACAAACAGATTGCCTTATTTACAAGTCCACTTTATCAAAAATATGAAAGAATTATTGTTGATCCTCTTTTTGGTGAAAACAACCAATTTGTTGGCGTTCCTCATTTATATATCCCATATTTTGCCCGGCTAGACCCCAATCTTGTTTTGCAAAGATCTAAACATAATGGGGACATTGGGAAATATGTAATTAAAGAGATAGATTGGTCAAAAGAAAAGATTATTAATAATAGCTTGTATGTTTTACCTGTCTCGAATTTGCCTTCGTCTGAGCAAAAAGAATTAACTTTATTAAAGACGATCTATTATCCCAATGGGAAAGCAGCCTTTGAAATATTCGAAGCAAAATTTTAATCGTAGGCCGCTTCTTTAATAATAGGTCTTTCTTTGTGATAAAATCTTCTCATGAGTGTCTCCGTCGTGATTGCCTGCTGGAAGGGGAGAAAACTTCTTGAAAAAAATTTACCAAAGGTAATTGAAGCTTCTGAAAACCCCGACAATAAAGTCGTGGAGGTGATTGTTGTCGATGATGCTTCCACGGACGATTCCGTCTCTTTTCTGAAAGCAAATTTCTCAAAGGTGAAAGTAATTCGGCATAAAAAGAACTTGGGGTATGCGGCTGCCTGCAACACGGGGGTTAACGAGGCCAAGGGTGATTTGGTGGCCATCCTTAATCTTGATGTCGTCCCGGCCAAGGATTTTCTCAAAGCCTCTTTGCCTCATTTCAGAGACCAGAAAACATTTGCCGTTACCTTTAATGAAGGAAAATTTGGACCGGGAAGGCTTGTCTGGGAAGAAGGTTTTTTACAAATTCTTCCCTCAGTTTTTTCTAAGACGGTTTTGGGAACTGATTGGGCAAGCGGTGGCAGTTCGGTCTTCAGGAAAAAACTTTGGCAAGAGCTTGGGGGTATGGACAGGCTCTTTTTACCGTTTTATTACGAGGATATTGATTTATCGCTTCGGGCTTCCAAGAAAGGTTATCGTTGTTTTTGGGAACCGAAATCAATGGTCAGCCATCAGCATGAAGCGACGATTAATGTTAATAATTTTCGTCAGGGATATCTTGATGATATAAAACAAAGGAATCACTTATTATTGACTTGGAAAAATATTGACAGTTGGCAAAAGTTCTTGTCCCACTTTTTTTATCTTGGGAAAAAATCACTCTCCCATCCCGGCTATCTTAAGATAATCTTCAAATCACTCGCGAGGCTTTTTGTCTCTCTTTGGTCTTCACGAAAGGGATTCTGGCGGTTATTTTTTTTAGCCTTACTTATCAGACTGGTGGCGGCGCCGGTCTGGCATCATGGCGATGCGGATTCTATTTATTATTGGTCAAGGTACCTTTGGGAGAAGAAAACCTTTTTGAATTTTCTGGGAAATTCAATTCCGGATGCCATGCCGCCGCGTTATCCGCCGCTATTTTATCTCCTTCTTTTTTGGTGGAGAGGTTTTTATGATTTAGTCGGGAGGTTTCTGTGGTTTTTAAATCTAAAGTTTCCCCTCTTTCCGTCAAATTTAATCTTTTGGTACCAGGAGCGTTATGCCGGGGTGGCCTTTAACAAACTGCCGGCTATTATGGCCGATTTCGGCTGCGCCTTCTTAATCTACCGGATTGGCCGAATTATCGGGGGGAAAAAGAATTTGGTTAAGGTCTCTGCCTGGCTGTTTTTATTGTTGCCGGTCACCTGGTACAACAGCGCTTATTGGGGTCAAACTGAAAGCTTGTATTCTGTTTTTGTTTTATTAGGTTTTTATTTTGCCTTGCGCGATAGGTTTCTGCTGGGTTTATTTTCCTTAACAATTTCGGCGTTGGTCAAATCGACAGGGGTTATCGTTTTCCCGGTTTTTCTGATATTGGCCCTAAGAAGAAAAAAATTCGTCGACCTGTTGTCTGGCGCTATTCTATCCGTTTTGGTCGCTTTTCTCTTATACTACCCTTTCAGGCCAATAAATACTCTACCCTGGGCAATTAACTTTTACCTTAACAGCTTCCAAGGGGAATTGAACTACCTTGTTTCTAATGCTTTTAATCTCTGGGCTTTTATTTTCGGCTTTGAACCAAAACCGGCAGAATCACTTTTTCTGGGAATTCCGTTGTCTTATCTCGGTATTCTTATCTTTTCAATATTTTTCCTAGTTATTATTATCAAACTTTGGCAAAGCAATACTTCCAGGCAATTTATTTTCGCCGCCTTCTTGAGCGCTTTTGCTGCCTTTTTGTTTTTACCAAGAATGCATGAACGCTATTTTTATACTGCCTTAGTTTTTTCGGCTGTCTTGGCCGGATTAAGAAAAAAATGGCTCTTTGGCTTTGTCTTTCTTTCTCTGGTTCATTTTATCAACCTCTATCATTTTTGGTGGTATCCCAAAATTCCTTGGCTGATCAGTATTTTCTCAAATTTATCCGTCGTGCGTTTAATAATTCTTTCAACGATGATTGCTTTCCTTTTGTTTTTAAATGATTTTCTCAAAGATGAGACTGTCAATAATAATCGTTAATTACAATACCAAAGAGTTATTGAAGCAATGTTTGGAGTCGGTGATTAGTGGTTTGTCTTTTCACCAATCACCAATCGCCGAGATAATCGTGGTTGACAATGGTTCGACTGATGGGAGTGTAGAAATAGCGCAAAACGCAAAACGCGTAACGCAAAATGATAATTTAAAATTTAAAATTGTTTTAAATAATGAAAATTTAGGATTTGCGAAGGCGGTAAACCAAGCCCTTCGGCAAGTTTACACTGAGTCCTTCGACTGCGCTCAGGATAAACTGAGTCGAAGTGCTCAGGGTAAAGTCTTTTTACTACTTAACTCGGATACAATTGTCAAGCCTGGAGCTTTGGAAAAACTATTGGAATTTGAGGAAAAAGTCCGGCCGGCGATTATCGGGGCAAGACTGCTTAACCCGGACGGGACAACCCAGCCTTCAGTTTTTCATCTGCCGACAATAAAGAGAGCGATCGGAGAATACTGGTTAGGAAAGAAAGGTTGTTTTTCAAAGTATGCCCCTCTTGGGGCAGAGCCGGTGCTGGTGGAAGCAGTTTCCGGGGGAGCGATGCTTATTTCGGGGGAGATAATCGAGAAAATCGGTTTATTTGACGAGCGATACTTCATGTTTTTTGAAGACCTGGATTATTGCCGGAGAGCCGGAAAAGCGGGTTATAAAATTTTCTATTTACCGACCGCCGAAATTATTCACGAACATGGCGCCAGCGGTAAAAATCTCGCTGTTTCTGAAAATCAGTGGAAGAGACTAATCCCTTCAAGTAAGATATATCACGGAAGAATGAATTATTATTGGCTTAGTTTTATTCTCCGGCTTGGGCAAAAATGGCAAAGGTTATTAAGACGAAGGGAATAAAGCCCAGACTTTTGGTCTTACTTTTAATTTTTGGTCTGGGTTTTTTTCTGCGATGGTACCGGCTTTCAAGCTACCCCGCCGGTTTCCATTCTCAGGAAGCGATAGTTGGTTATCGGGCTTATAGTTTATTGACTACCGGAAATGATGAATTGGGGAGGCGCTGGCCACTTTTGTTTACTTCATTTCAAGACTATCAACTGCCTGTTCAGACCTACCTGACGCTAGTCTCGGTGAAAATGTTCGGCTTATCAGTAGCGGCCGTCCGTTTGCCTTCGGCGGTTTTAGGCTCTTTGGCGATTTTAGCCCTTTACGGGGTAGTCAGAAGATTATTTCCCGATAGAGACAAGTTGGCGACTTGGACGGCTTTGCTTATGGCAGTTGTGCCGTGGAGCATTTTTTTTTCGCGAATTGCCTTTCCCGAAGGTCTTAGTTTTTTCCTTTTTTTGATCGGTCTCTATTTTTTGCTGAAATCTGAAAAGAATATCTTTTACTTCTTAGGATCAGTTCTGTTTTTTTCTTTGAGTGTTTATACCGCTAAAATTGCCTGTTTTTTTATTTTTCCGTTTTTATTCTTTTCGTGGCTAAAGGAGAGAGAACTCAAACTAGAAAAAGGAGTGGTCAAGAAAATATTTCTGACGGTGATAATTTTTTTCCTCCCTCTTTTTCTGTCTTATCTTAGACTGCCTTCCCTAAAGCGGAGTTTAATCGATAATGATTTTAGTCTTTTTAGTGACGTAGGCATTGGTAATGGCATAAATTCAATGAGAGGAAACGAATTAGAAAAAGGCAGTCCAATACTGGGGAAAATATTTTTTAATAAAGGTTTTTGGGGAATCAAAGTTTTGGAGAATTTTTTGGGAAACTTCACCTTTGGCTTTTATTTCGCCAAAGGCGAACAGAATCCGCTTCATGGTTGGCAAAACTTTGGCCCTTTGTATTTTATTTTGCTTGGCCCCGCTTTTTACGGGCTGTATTTATTTCTGGTCAACAAAACAGGCTACCGAAGCCTGCTGGGATTTTGGTTTTGTCTGATTGCTTTTTTTTCGAGTTTTATGAAGACCAGCCCGGATCAGTCTAAAATGATTTTTGGCCTGCCGGTTCTGCTGATTCTCACCGGATGGGGAATCGACACTCTCAAAAACAAAAAAATAATGATGTTTTTTATCATCGGATTGGTTTTTAACTTTTGTTTTGTCTTTTATGATGCGGTCGTCAAAGAACCGATAAGATCTCAAAATAATTGGTTTTCTGGTTTTGAAAGAGTTCCGGAGGAACTGGAGAAATTGTCTTTCCAAGAATTTGACAAAGTTTACCTGACTGACGGTTATGCTCCGGACCCATTGCCGCTTTGGCTGTTTTATTCGCGCTATCCGGCTCAAAGGCTTTTTAATTATTATGACGGAAAGTTGCTGTCATACCGGTTTTGGATGAACCAAATCGATAGCATCCACGTTGGCAGGATTGAAGAGCTGAGAGCAGAAACTAAAGAAAAAGCCCTTTTTGTCGTCACCCCAAAAGAAGAAGAAAGTTTACTTTCGAGATTATTGTTGGTTGACCAGCTTGGTCGCCCGACCCAAGAAAACTGCTATGAAATTAACAGAAAATTATTGGGGAAAGACGGAGAGGTTCTGCTGCTGTTTGCCATAAAAATTGGTGATAATTGTACTTTAGTTGATTCCAAGAAATGAAAAAAATTAATCTTACTGCTTTACTGCTAATTGTTCTTTTAGGCGGTTTTTTCCGTTTTTGGAAACTTTCCGACCGGCCGGTATCATTATCAATCGACGAAGTGGCGATTGGCTATAATACCTACTCGATTCTGAAAACCGGTCGGGATGAGTGGGGAGAATTTCTGCCGTTGGCCTTTCGTTCGATTGGGGATTACAAACCCCCTTTGCTTGAATATTTGATGCTGCCGGCGATCGGCGTTTTTGGTTTGACAGAATTTGGGACCAGATTTACCGTGGCTTTGGTAAGCACCCTGACGCTTATTTTTGTTTTTCTTTTACTGAAAGAAATGACCAAAAACCAAACAGTTGCTTTATGGGGCAGCTTTTCTTTAGCGATCTCTCCCTGGCATATTCAGTACTCCCGGATGACTCACGAAGCAGTTGTGGCTTTATTTTTGGTCATTGTCGCTGTTTGGCTCTTTATAAAGTCATTAAGAGATAAAAAGAAACTTTATTGGTTGTCAGCGATTTTCTTTGCCCTTTCTTTATATACCTATCATACCGAAAGGTTTTTTACCCCGCTCTTCGTTTCGGGTTTGGCAATCATTTTTTTCCGGGAAATGTTAAGAAAAGAAAATCGGAAGAGAGTTTTGGTGGCCGTAGGGGTGGGTCTTTTTTTAAGTCTGGCCTTCTTAAAAATTATGCTTGGCCCAAAGGGCAGCACCAGAGCTACAAATGCTTTTATCGACCGGGATGTGGAAATAAATTACCAGCTTCATAAAAATTATGAAAAATTAAGTCCACTCCAAAAGATTTTCGACAATAACCAACTGATGATTTTTAATTTTTGGACGAAGAGATATCTTAACTATTTTGATTTACCTTATCTGTTCTTTAATGGCCTGAAGTTATCAATACCACGGGCACCTCAAGTCGGACTGTTACATCTTTTTGAATTGCCTTTTTTCTTAATTGGTCTCTGGCAATTTTTTATCAAAAAAAGATTTGCCAGAAACAAAGATATCTATCGTTTCATCGTTTTTTGGCTTTTGTTGAGTCCTTTGGCTGCCTCACTGGCCAATAACGAGCAGCATCCGGCGAGGAGTTTGGTTTTTATTCCGATCCCCCAACTTATCGTGGGTATCGGTTTTTATGCTGTTTTGGAGAAAATCAAACTGGTCAGTTACTTTAAAAGAATGGCGGCTTTGCTAATTATCACCTTCGTCGTCGTTATTAGCCTCATTTATTATTTGGATATCTACCATTTTCACTATCCGATAAATTTTTCTGAATATTGTAGTTATGGAATGAAGGAGGTCGCTCTTTACGCCTGGAGTCGGCAGAAAGATTATAAAGAAATTGTGATTGACCCGACCTTTGGGGCAGATGGTCCCTTTACCATCGGCACACCGCAATTATATATCTATTTTTATGGCCGATATGATCCGTCTCTTTTACAAAAAGACCCTTTGCACGGAAAAGGACCGGATAAAGATTCATCAGACTTTTTGAATTTCTCTTTTAGACCGATTTATTGGCCCAAAGACAGATACGCCAAAGAGACATTATTTATTGGGAGTCCTTGGAGTTTACCAAAGGAAGATTTGAAAGGAGCCAAAATTCTCAAAACAATTCCTTTTAAAAATGGGGCAACCGGATTTGTTGTCGTCGAATCAAAAGAAGAGAGACCAGGCGATATAAAACAGCCAAAAATTAAGTAAAATGACAAAAGAATAAGATGAAAAAAAAGACTAAAGTGATCCTGATTTTCATTCTCTTTTTCTTCGCCTTTTTCTTAAGAACAGCTCTGGCCCCGCTTATAAACAAAGGGGATATCTTGGCTATTAACGAATGGAGTCAATCCTTATTCGAAAAAGGGATGAGCGGTTCTTATTTCAGGGGAGGCTGGATATATTCGTTTCCCACCCAGCCGCCGGTAATGATGATTTTATATTGGCTTTCGCGCTGGCTTTACGAACATAAGTATTGGTTGGCCATTACTCATAACCTTTTAAAACTTCCGCCGGCTTTTGTCCTTTTATGGATTCACGAGAACGGTCCCTGGTTCTTGGTGCGTTTATGGGGGATTCTTGCCGATTGTCTGGCTGGCGCCGTCATCTATTTTCTGGTAAGCAAACTCACGAAAAACGCCAAACTGGCCTTCTGGGCAATGTTTTTTCTTCTTTTTAACCCTATCTCAATCTTTATCAGTTCAATTTGGGGACAAACTTGCTTAGTCGCCTCACTGCTGGCTTTATTGTCGTTTTTAGTGTTTTACCGGAAGAACGGAAAACTGCTTTCGCCGATATTCTTTACCCTGGGTATTTTGATAAAGCCGACAATACTGGTTTTTCTTCCCCTGTATTCATTCTTTTTAGTGAAAGTATTTTTTCTGGCGTCTCTGAAGGAGAAAAAAAGCTTTTCCTGGTTGATTCTGGGAGGCTTTTTGTCGCTGGCAATAACGATCGTTTCCTTTTTTCCTTTTTGGGACAAATCAGAACCCTTTTTTAAAAATGTGGATTCCGTTCTGACCAGAAGAATCGTTCCTTCGGCCAAGGGAACCAGCAAAGTCGCGACTTCGGCCTTTACCTTTTATACGGTTGTTTTTGATATTGATAAAACTCCGGGAAGTTATAAGGTTGGCTTTCTTAGTCTTGACCAGTGGGGAAATATTCTTTTTGTTTTGATTAACGTTTTCGGGCTGTCTCTTTTCTTAAAGAAGGACAAACCGGCTCTGAATCGCCTGGAGTCTCTTTCCCTGGCCGCTTATTTTATTGGCGAGGGCACCTTTCTTTTCAAAACAGGGATGGCAGAGAGATACTTTTTGCCGGCCTTTTTTTTCCTTTATATTTTGTTTTTTCTGACCAAGGATAAGAGAATCAGGGTTGCCATTTTGTTTCAGTTTCTGGTTTGGTTTATTAATTTGACCAGCTCTTTTTTCTTAAGTGATTATTCTTTTCTTGACATAATTTTCCGGCAAAATAATTTTTTAGGAACGAGAATTATTTCTCTGGCTAATGTGTTTATTTTTCTTTATCTTAGTTCATTTTTTCTCCACCACCCTGGCAGTAATAAACCCTAGCGGATCGTAGAAATCAGAAAGAATTTTCGCCCCGGGAGTGCCCAGGACATCTTCTTTTGGCAGGCTATACTGCGTTCCGATAAACAAGGTGTTTGTCAGACCACGGTCCTCCGGCCAATAAATGCGTCTGAACGTATACGGACCAAAATCAATCACCTTTCTTCTCGCCGTCTGATCAGCCATTAAGGGGACTTGGCGTTGGTAGAGATCGGGCGGGTATGGTTCATAGAAAAGAAAGAAGATAAACGGTTGTCCATGAGGACTATCGACAATGACTCTGGAATATTCATTTCTTATTTTGGCCACGTAAGGGACGATCTCCCTAAAACCATATTGCCAATCTCCGAATTTAACTTTGGGAAGATAAACAAAGATTGTTTCCGCCAGATTAATGGTTTGATAGACAATAAAGCCAAAGAAGAGAAGAAAGAAGACCGAAGACCGACCGGGGTACTTTTCTTTAATCCAAAAAAGAGCCGTGGTCAGCCCCCAGGAAGAAATAATTGTAAAAGCGGCCAGAATAGGCAGCGTCCTTACCAGGGCAAACCAGTCGCGGGTAAAGACGGAAGCGACCGGCGAGACTAAAATTAAATAAAGCAAAATCCTGGCTTCTTTCCGGCGGACGGATTTAATCAGCTGGTAAATCCCAATCAACCAGAAAGGGAAGAGCCAAAAAAAGAAAGGGCCAAAACCGGGAAGAGAATGAGTCGGTTGAAGATCTCCCCGGCTGAATAAATTAGCAGGAGAAAAATATCCCCAGTACCTTCCTAAAATTTCCCACAGGAGAAAGAAAATCTTTTGGAATATTAGAAGAACTTTAGATTGTGGGTAAAAAAGAGAGGAGAAGGCGCTTTGTTGACTAAGAGTTTGTAACCCGGCGCTATCCAATCGGGAAAGGCCCTGAAAAGAAAAAATAATTTTTGCCAGGGGAAAACAGAGTATTAAGGAAACCAGAAAAGAACCGATTGCCTCTTTGGATTTAATGATTTTTCGAAGATTCTCCAGAAGATAGATTAAAAGAAAGAGGGGAATAATGAGGCGGTAGCTATGATAAGAATACAGGCTCAAAACAAAAAAGACAGAGGCCAGGAAAAAACAGCCTTTCTTTTGGCTGGCGTAGAGCAGAAAAAAAACTCCCGAAAGGAAGAAGAACAAACCGACATTGGCTTCGAATGCCGGGCGGGAGACAACCAAGTGCCAAGGGGAAATCGCCAG
>Ga0066639_10001027_pt1 | contig 24996 bp, 29 predicted proteins | sample CryGeyCG2114_010_2_FD_59504 | JGI IMG/M metagenome (GOLD analysis project Ga0066639, IMG submission 59504) | Groundwater microbial communities from aquifer - Crystal Geyser CG10_big_fil_rev_8/21/14_0.10 | ecosystem: Environmental > Aquatic > Deep subsurface > Groundwater | place: USA: Utah...
AATTTAAATTTTTTTGTGCAGTAAAGGCAAAATGATTATAAAATCAATATTATGCATTTAAATCTAAATATAAATTATTACCCAGTGCTTTTCTTACTATTTTTGTGCCTAAATCCGCTTTACGCAGATGATAAGGATGTAAAATCTCAGGCGCATGGGGTGATTAGGTACTTCAAAGGCGAGGTTAGTATTCAAAAAAAGGGCGAGCCACAAAAAATGGGCACCAAACGCCTGGAAAAGTTTTTTGAAGGAGACCAGATTTTCACTGGGCCAGAATCGTTTTGCATTTTAAAACTTACCGATGGCAGTACCATAAAGCTAGATCCGGGCTCACATTTGAAAGTCGAAGGCCTGATAGAAAAAAATGGCAATAGCTTCAAAGGCTCATCATATTTCGTTCTGTCGGTAGGCGGAGTGATGGTGGATGTCGTGAAAAAATTCTCCGGTCCGCCTTCACTTGAAATTGAAACCAGCAACCAGGTGTCCTTTGGGGTGCGCGGGACTCAATTTTATATTTTTTATGATGCCGATACATCCGACGTTTGGGGTACAGTTAAGGAAGGAGAGGTCACCGTCATGGACTATATTCATGATGATAGTGAGGTCATTACTCCTGGAATGTCGCTTGCGTTGGTGGAAGGTCAGACCATCACAAAACCCGCCAAGTACTATTGGTCAAAGAAGTTGTCTTGGAGCTTTGAAGAGACAGATCAGTCATTTTCAACAAATCGTGAATCTACTCAGAGTGAGAGGTTTCAAGAACTCCAGTCCAAATTCAAGGAGCTAAAGCGCAGGAAGAAAAAGAAATTTTTAGAGCAGAAGAAAAATCTTGAAGAGAGCACCAGTGACAGCTTTCGTACTCCGTTAGGTGAGGAGGGAATGATGGAGGGCACTACTTCCAGCTCCCAAACTTCATCAAAACATGCTGGTGTAAATACGAAGTCCAAGAAAAAAAATAGCGAGGGTACAGAGGGGGCAGACGGGGACAGTGAAACACCCATCCTGACAGTAGAGACGCCGCCTAAAGTCGATATTACTCCAAAAGGTAGTGGAAAAGGAACAGGTAAAGGAAGTGGGCATCAGAGCGATTTAGGTGGAGTCGGAATAGTCGGTCCGGCAGATCAAGGGAATGGGCAGGCAGCTTTAGAAAGGGCCTGCCAGCAAATTCATCCTAAGGCCTTTCTATCTGACACAATGTGTGTAAAGGGGCTTCGCCAGGCCCTACTTGGGGAGCTGGTTGGCGCCAACGATAGGATTTTCTATTGCTGTTTTAAGTTAGAGTTGGATGGTAATAAAGTCAATCTGGCCCCGTGACGGGAAAGAGCATGAATCAGACATTTATCTATTCAGTTGCATTATTTATGACTTGCTTGAGCGCATCAGCATTGGCCGGAGTTTTTTTTGAACCTTATCTCGGCTATTCATTTGGCAAGATCAACAATGGCGACTTGGGCGCAGGAGCTTCTGTTATTGGTGGTGAAACCTCTCAGCGACAGCTTGGTGCCAGAGTTGGCTATAACTTTATTGCTGTCAACGGCGGGCTTGATTTGTCTTATCAAAGTGGCAGCCTCAGCTCAAATCAGGACGCCAGCAAAACTGATTTTAAGACCACAGAGATGGCCGGCTATGTTGGCATTAGGACAGCGGCATTTATAAAAGGCTACGTCGGGTATATTTTCTCCTCATTCAATCAGATCGACTCATCGCCATCGGGGCCGAGCACAAAATTGAACGGCAGCGGCATGAAAATTGGAATAGGGTTTACTGGTATTCCGCTGGTCGATTTGACTACAGAATATCGTAGAATTTCTTATTCCAGCTACACAGCTCCTGGAGCTTCCAAGCAAACTGTCAATAATATGCCGGGAAACTACTTTTCCATTCTGGTATCTATTCCCGTAGACCTTTAAACTCACGGGACGATGTGATTTTAAATATGACTAGGCACTGCGTTAGTGACAGAACTTGTAAGTATACATTTCTTACTTAAAGATTCTATTATTTTGCCCTAACTTCAAGAAGGGGTTTTTAATGAAGAAGGTCATGAAAAGTACTTTGAAACTAAGTCTAACTTTAGGTTGTTTTATTTCCTTGCAGGCCATGGCAATGGACAAGACCATTTGTGGCACTTCTGATGATCGCGTTCCGTCACAAAATCCCAAGGTGGGAAGAATTTTAGAAAAGAATGCACCTGCTGGTTGCACTGTAACCATGATTGGCAAGGCCTGTGCGATATCTGCCGGACACTGCACCTCTACTTTTGAGATTGCTGAATTTAACACCCCAGCATCACGTGGTGGGCAAATTCAACATCCCGATCAAAGAGATGTTTACGAAGTTGATAAGTCTTCTATCGTTTATAAAAATAATGGAAGGGGAGATGACTTTGCCGTTTTTAGACTGCAGGCAAATAAGCAAACAGGAAACCTCGCTGGTGTTATGCAAGGGAACTATATGGTTTCTTTCGTAGCACCTAAGAAAGGTGATCTTCTCCGAATTACAGGATACGGAGCAGATAGTGGCCAGGGCGATAGAAACTTTGCTCAGCAAAGTCATACTGCCGAAGTTTATAATATCTCTGGCTCTATTCTAGAGCACAGAGTCGATACCATGGGTGGCAATAGCGGCTCTTCAGTTATAAACGAGGAGACAAATGAGATCGTTGCGATTCACACTCACGGTGGATGTTACGCCAGCGGTGGGGCCAACTCTTCAACATTGATAGCAGCTCATGAAGCGGCTAAGAAAGCAATTACTGACTGTCTTAAATGGGAAGAAGATAACCTCTAAAATTATTGTATAAATTATTTTATTAAAGGCCCGTGATTCGGGCCTTTTTTATTGTATCAATCTGGCCCAAATCATCGAGCTAAACATAAAAACGTAGAAACCGATTCCTCGCATGGCGAGCCACCACCAGTTGCCCATTCTAAGGGCGGCGTAGGTCGTCACGCCTGCGTGAAAAAGAAAGCACACCCCCATAGTCCATGTGTTGCTGCTTAGAAGTCCTTGGATATAGGGATGCTGTAGCTGGGTCGCTACATTGGTGGGAAAATAGGGGCCGTATTTTATGGCCATTTCAAGTAAAAATGGATGACCCATAAAATAACTTCCCAGCAAAAGGCAGGCGACAACCAAGCTAACAATGGCAGGTTGCAGTTTCAAAAAGAGAGTATTTTTTCGAAAAAAAGAAACAGCTGCCAAAATGAGAACGAAAACGAGGGTAAAGATTGAGACAAAATCCAACTCACCAAAATAAATTAGAGTGAATGTTGCTTCCGTAATGGCCAGGACTATGGTTGAAATCAGGGCGGCCTTAGTTGAAAGTAAGGAGTCAATGACAACAAAGGCGAGAAGCGGCAAAAGTCCAAGCAAAAAAGTGTAAGCAGCAGGACTAGTGTTCACGTTGCACCTGAATTGACAAAGGCACTCAGTCTTGGCATATGGCGTGGACGAGATATTTCTAATAACAGGGTGGGTATCAGAATGAAAGTTGGCTTGAGAGTGTTGCTGCTGAGCATTGCGAGTGCCTTTATTTATCTAAAGTGCGTTTCAACTGTTTACGCCATAAATATCGATAATGAACAATATTATGACCTAGATTCTTATTTGGAAAAAATAGCAGACCCTATGCATTTTCTTTACGGCAAGGAGGAGATAGTCAAAAGGGCCAATGCTGCCACTTTTTTTGTTCCCAGGCGCGCTACAGGCGTCGTGCTTACTGCTGAAGGCATAAGTGCCACCGCTGCCCACGTGATTACTCATTTATATATTCGAGAAACCAAGGATTGTTCCAAACTAAAAGTTATTTTGAATCATCAGAAGCTTGATGGCCAGTTTCCTAAAGAAGAGATGGCCGTTTGTGAAGAAATTTACGTGCTTGATACGGTTAGAGACATTGCAATTTTTAAACTAAAAAAAATAAATTCAGATGCGCCATTTGATTATGCGCCGGCAGCTTCAAAAGTAGACTTTGAGAATGCCTTTTTGATCGGTCACCCCAACGCCATTCAGTATGATAAGAGTTCGCGGGTAATTAGCGATGGGCCTGTAGTATTTTTGGATCTGGAAAACGAATTCTTGCCACATTTTCTCCACTTAATTGACACGCAAGGTGGGCACTCAGGTTCTCCCGTTTTCAATGCCCAAGGCCAAGTCATTGGAATTCACTTTCGTGGCGTTCCCCGTTACTCAGATGGTGTTATGGCGCAAATTGACGGCAAAGAAGTGAAGATCAAAAGATTTAATGTGGCCAGTTCGCTTTTTCATCTGACAAAATGGTACCCAGATTTGATCCATCTTATTAATTTTCAATAGGATCTAGCGTGGGGGGAAAGATGAAATTTGTATTGAGTGTATTAATGCTATTTTTGCTGGTGTCTTGTGGTTCAGACAAAAAAAGGCTTTCTGAAGAGGGTAAAAAAGTTCAAATTTTTGAAGGTAAAAAAGCCTATGAAGGTTGTGAAGTGGTTGACAAGATAACCTCTGAAAATGATATCGGAAGCGTACAAGTCGCCACAAATGGTGTTCGCAATAAGGCGGCTGACTTGGGTGCTAATTATGTTTTAATTCATGATGAAATCAAAAATGGTAGTAAAGTTAAGGTTATTGCCACTGCCTACGAATGTCCTTAGTCAATGAACAGTAAAGAGAATGATCATTTGCGAGGGAAAGAGATTGATCTCTCGCAAATAGATTTAGATAGAATGAAAATGCTGGTGGCCGATATGCCGGGACTGATGGAGTACGCTCATTGTGCTTCTAGTGCCCCGGTAGTGCCGGGCCAACAAGCTCTTATAAAGTCTCGCGCCAACCAGGCCATGCTCCAACAGGTCGATCGCCAGATGCAGCAGATCGTTGAGCAAATGAAGCTTTTAGCAAAGCAGGCAAGTGCATTGCGTGAGCGCCAGAGAATTAGCCAGGAAATTTATTCGGCACAAATGAATTTTGAGCCTGTGATTGGCAACACTTACTATCTTTATGAAAAAGGTCAGGAGCGAGTACTCTCGCTCATTTCTCCTTCGGAATGGGGGAGCATTGGGAAGAATTTGATTTTTATCGCCAAAGTGAACTTGTTGGCCGATAGAACTTGGGAAGTGGAAATATAGGCCCTTAAATAAGTAATGTTATTGAAGGGCCTGACATTTTCGGATTTCACCTAAAAGCGATGGATCATAATCCATAATCAATTGGCGAACGGTGCTTACCGTATTGCTATTTCTTCGTAGAACGTTGACCAAGCGACAAAAGTTTTCATTATTACCATCAGTATCTGACAGCTTAAAATCGACAACGTTATATTTCGTCGTATAAAAGAGTGGGAAAAGCATTTCTTTATATTCGAGCTTAACCATTTTTCCTGAAGCAGATTCAAGTTTCTTGCCTAAGTCCGAATCATGGACTGAGAAATCCCAAGTCAGCTTATCCCCACTACCTAGATCCAGAGTCCCCTCATAGGTTTTTAGAAGAAAACCTTTTTGTAATATTTTAACCAGTCTGCCCGCTCTTTGCCCTTGGGAGTAGGTATATTTTATGATGGCGTAACCGACACCAACAGAAATGAGAGAGATTAAAGCAAGAGTCAGTAGGATTTTTCTTTTCATAACAATGTGGGATTAGAAGTTAATAATTATTTCACCGTGGCATATTTCACTAGCACATAGCTTACTAGTATTTTTCTTTAATGACCATGAAATAAGGCCTTGCTAGGTTGCCAGCGCTCAAGCTGATTTTTTGCCCTTATTATGAAATTTTAAGGGCTTTTGAGATTTACTATGCATGGCCTGATTAAGCAAGGAAGCGGTGGTGAGCCTTTTTAACTTGTCGCGCGAGTGTTCAATTGGCTGGTGATAGAAACCATGAATAAACTCTTTTAAGTCGGGAGGAGAGAAATCTGGATATTCAGCGTAAAGCAGCTTAAGCAAGTGGTTGTGCAAAATTTCAAGACTTGAAAATCTCTTGCGATAATTGTGATTAAGACATTTTAGCACAATTTCTTGTAGCTCATGTGAAACATCCTGGTTGTGAAATCTTGGCAGAGGGATCTCGCATTTATCTACTTTGCGCAAAATCTCAATATTGTTTTTGCCATCAAAAAGTCTGGAATGAGTAAGCATTTCCCAAAAAATCACACCTAGAGCAAATTGGTCAATGCGGTGGTCATAATGGCTACCCCGAATATATTCAGGTGACATGTATGCTGGCTTACCTTTGAGCAGGCCTGTTTGAGTTTTATCCGCTTTCAAATTTCGACATGACTCATCGATTTTTGCCATGCCAAAATCCACAAGCTTCACCTGACCATCAAAACTGATAAGAATGTTGTGAGGGGAAACGTCTCTATGAATTAAGGGCTCTTTTTCCAGCGTGAGTGAGTTTTTAAAATTGTGAGCATAATGCAAGGCCTTGCAACATTCTAAAATAATATGAATCACCAATGGAATTGGCATAACCACGTTTCGTCGTTGCATGGATGATTGCCAATCACGGAGAGATTTGCCTTCGACATATTCCATGGCGCAAAATAATCGACCATGTTCTTCTCCAAAATTATAAACTTGGACAATATTGGGATGACTAAGTTTGAAAGTGGTTTTAATTTCTTTAAGAAATTGTGTTTTAAACACCTCATTGCTTGAAAATTTTTCTTTGATTAATTTTAAGGCAACTATGCGACGGCTGGGCCCATTACCCTGTATCCCTCTAAAAATAGTGCCAAAGCCGCCGGAGCCAATACTATCAATAATTAGGTATTCACTAATTTTCACTAATTCCCCCAATGGGTTTATCGGCTGTTAGGGGAGGAATCTTAACCCGTTAGAAACGCTCAGGCTCTTCCAGGTATAGCTCACTTAGGGCGTCAGATACTTTTCTAAATGGGCCTTGATAAAATTTATTTTTAGTCATACTAACAACATTGCTGACGCGATCTTGGTGACTTTGTTCTTGATAACTATCGTCAAAAATTTTATTTACAAAATAAGAAGCGATGATATACACGGCAGTTAATTGAGTAATTTTCTGCGCCGAGATATTTTTGGGATAGCCTTTGCCATCGGGTAGTTCATGGTGCTGCTCGACGATTGTGATCGTTTCGCTGGCAAAAAAACGAGATTCCAGGGCCAGCATCCTGGCATTTTCGGAAGGGTGGAAAAAAACTTTTTTGGAGAGCTTTTCACGGTCACAGCCACTTTCTTTCATATTTATAAAATCGCTAGGGGCCAGATCTATGTCGCATAAGACCGCGGCCATGACTAATTTTTCTTGAATGCTTTCATTGCCCCAGCTGAATTTACTTACCAATAAACAGGCGACATACCCAGTAAGGATGGCCAAAGCGTACTCGGCAGAGCATTGGGCCTTAAATTTAGTAAATGTTCGCAAAAGATTACTGTGTTTAATAGTTTTGAGAGTTCCACTGGAAATTTCTTTGGCATACTCGATCACATCTTGATCAACCCCACGAGTGTTAAAGATAGATTTCATGAGATCATTGGCGCTACTTAATGTGCCGATAGTGGGAGCAATATCTTGCACCTGGGTTGATCCTGCCTGAGGCAAGCCATCTTCAATTTTTGCTTTAAGTCTATCTCTAACCGTGGCAACAAAAACTTCCCAGTCTTCTGGTATGAGAAAAATTTCAGTTAGACCTCTGTCTTCGTATTTTTTTAAAATGGCGCTTTGCTCATCACCTTTGTGGGATACCTTGATAAATTTTTCGCCACTAGAAAGTTGCACAAAAAGGTCATATGACAACCCTTGAGCAAAAGTTTGCAATACCTTGATCTTAATCGGGCGATAAGAACTTTGATCGGACAAAAAATCTCCTTATTTTCGAACATGACCATTTTAGCAATTAAAATTGAGTTTTTGCAATTTTAACATCATCAATTTGGTTAATTGGGAGATAGGAGACCATTAATCCAATTTGATATGACAGTAGCCACCCGGATTCTTCTTCAAGTATTTCTGATGATGATCTTCAGCTGGGAAAAATTCAGAAATCATTTTTATTTCAGTTACCAAGGGCCTTGAAAAAAGCCCTGATCTGTTACATTTTTCCTTCTCTAGTGTCGCTATTTCTAATTGTTCAGGCGTATAGCAGAAGATGGCCGAACGATATTGGCTGCCAATGTCATTGGCTTGTTTATTTATAGAAGTCGGATCATGAATTTTAAAAAAATGTTCTAGTAATGCGTCAAAGCTGATTTCGTTGGGATTAAAAGTGATTTCGACTGCTTCAGCATGCCCTGTTTCTCCTGAGCAAACGGCTTGGTAATCAGGATTTTTGCTTTTGCCACCGGTGTAACCAACCTGAGTTGCAATAACACCTTTTATGCGTGAGAAATATTCTTCTACTCCCCAGAAGCAACCGGCAGCGAAGGTCACTTTTTGACAATTCTCATTTCTCATATTTTTTACCAAAGCTCAGATATTGCAGCATAATCTTGTTCAGGCCGGTAATTATTTCCGGGCCCTCGCACTTTTTGAGCTTTTTGCCATTCAATCATAGGGCCAAAAATAGTGTCGATGTGATTGCCGTCATAGTTGATAGGGGATAGATCGCCAGTCAGGATCTCAACATTTGAATTAACAAAGATAACATTAGAAAAGCTATCAAGGGTTTTATATGGCCTTATAAAGGCTGTCTCTTCAAATGAATTTTCGAGATTCAGAATGACACAATAAAAGGAAGCGCTGCCCTTTTTTATAGGCGTGCGCGCGATAACAAAGCTTAGTTCCTTCATTTTTTCTTGTAAAAATTTCTCGCGCTCCTCTTTTTCCTCAGGCGCAGCAACATTGTTTATGAGATGAAAAACAAGTTCAATACCAAAACGGGCCTGGTCTTTTTCTGCCATGGCCAGCAAGGCCAGTGCCTCGTCTGGTTTAGTCATCATGTATTTCTTGGTCAGAAGGTCAAAAAGCGGAGCAAAAACAATTTCGCTTGCCCAGTAGTCTATTTTGCCCTCGCTCTCAGGCAGTGCAATTTTAATGGGGTTAACAAATAATGGCAGGGGAGCCTTTTCGCTTCCAAATCTTTGCACCAAATCTCCCAACATGAACTGTTTAACTGAAAAGTGAAAAGGTGCGCTATTTGATTTTTCTTTTAAAAGTTCGTCTATACTGTGGGCCTTAGCCATTTTAAAAATAAGAGATTCTTGAGTGAAAATGGGAAGAAATTTATGCCCCAGTAATGTCTCAAAAGTTTGGGGAACATTATCATCCGCATCCTGGTTGAGTGTGACCGGACACCAAACAAGATCATAATAGCCTGGTGTGCTTTTAAGCCTGGATACACTTGGCAGGTTTGTTGAGATAAGGTTGTGCTTTAAATCATGAAGAAAAAAATTAGAGCTATTTGGCATACATCATCCCGGCAAAAATATTTGAAGATTTTTAGCACGTAACGTTAAGATGGGGAAGACGCTATGTGGCACTGATTAAGACGCTTGAGCATCCATTTCGCTGCCCTCAACATAAAATTTCCAAAAGTTGCTATCTTCTGGGTAGCTGGCCTTTTCTCCTGAGTCAAGCACCCCAAAAAAGATCGCCTTTTCTTGATTGTGGCCGTGAATTTCAAAATACCGTTGCTGGTGGCCCCAATCGATAAATCGCACTTTTATCCCCACTTTCGTGTTCGATTGATGCCATAAATCCTTAAGTTGCATATTCACCTCCAAAAGAGCTAATACCAGATTTTAGGCCACTTAAGGACAAAGTCATATCCTTTTTAAAGCTGATTATAATTAGCTGGGCGGCGCATGGCGGGAGGATCATTGCCCTTGGCTACCAGCGACGGGCAGGTAGAGAGCATTTCCTGTCTCTCATCGGGGCTATTGAGAGTTCTATTGAGACATTGATAGGTGGGTCCCAGCGACTTAATTTTTGTACATTTACTCAGTATTTTCTGATGCAGGCATGATTTTCTTAAGTAAAGGGAATGCTCAGTTGCCACAGTTTTCACATCGCCAGGGTAGAGATTTTCCAATTTGTTGATTAAAAAGTCGTAAAGTTCGGTACTGGTCGTAATAGTATAAAAATAGATGATCTGCCGCTCTGACAAATTTTCAATGGCACATTGATCATAAAAATCAAATTTAGCCCGGTATAAAAATTGTCGAGAGATAAATTCATCATTTTTTGCTTCCCACTGGGCCAAGCAAGCACACATTTTTCCCAGTTTTGAGTGAAAGGCAAAATATTCAAAGTTGCTGCTGAAGATATTTTTAAAAAATGCAGAGGAAAAGCGCTGCTTGCAAAGCTTCAAATAATCTTGTGAAGCGCAGGCGCTATTTAAATTTAAAATAGTAATAAGAGAGATCGAGATGCAGGTTGTGCTTATTAATTTAATAAATATCCTCGTCACCGCCAGATTGTTTTGTCCTCAATCCGCGTTAGCTCCATTATACCTCAAAAACGAAACCCCCTCTATTTGAGGGGGTTTCGGCATAATTTACTCAGAATATTGCCAATATTTTGCTGTTATAGATCGTAATCCATGAAAACTAGGATGTTTCCATTTGGGTCCGGCTCGGCGGCGGTAATTCGCATTGGGAAGCCAAAAATGTCGGTTGGAACAGGTATATCGTCGGCCAGCACCATGCCTTTGAGATCGCTATCCATCTCTTTGAGCGTGCTTCTAGCGGCCTCAAGCAGTTTGGGCCACAAGAATTCAAAGCGAGCAAATTTGCGAGCGACATAGACGCTATTGTGGTTAACACCTTCTACTACCATTTGAACTTTGCCGTGGACGACTGGGAATTTAAGCTTCAATTCAAATTCAACTTCAATGGGGTTTTTAACTGCCCATGATCGTATTCCCGGAACATCGTAATAAATTTTAAGTTTCATGGCCGGTGGAATAGTCGCATCACCTTTCAATCTTCCACTCAAATCAAGCGTCGGCATTTCCACATTTTTATACTGATTACTGCCTGATCCAATATAATCGTAATAACCCCTTCTCCAAGAAAGCTGAAGTAAGCGATTAATAAAACCTTGATTAAGGGAAACAGCAGCATCAAATGAGTGTTTATTTAAAGTTCTTGTTTGCGGCCCCAGGTTTGCGGCTAGTTTTTCATCCATCTCCCACTGATACTTGTAGGCCGGATCATATATCCGGGCATTCATGTAAAAGTGTAGATGACTGTCCTTATAATCAAGGCCTGCAGGTGAAAGTCTATATTTAATCTTTTTAACTCTGGCGCCATCTGATCCAAGGGCGTCCATACTATCCCAGGGAGTAAATTTAGCGTTAGCCTTTTCATTTAAGAGTTTTTGTACTGTAGGAGCGAAACTTTCTTGCAAATATTCATTGGCTGCCTTTTTCATTCCCGCCATCAGATCAGCGCGTTTTGTTCTAAGAAGTCTTTCAATCTCGGTTGCCCTGGTGCGTGCTCGGTATCCGTTAACTATAATCTCAAGCGTTGGTAGAATCATGGGATATTTGAAATCCAATGCCAGAGTCACATCATCTAGGTTTGTTTGTGGATCGCGAACCTTAAAATTCATCTTTCCGCCACTGAAGGAAATCTCAATAGGAACAATAAAACTAAGTGGAACGCTTGAACGATTGAATCCAAAAGTTACGTCTTCAACACCAATTTGCTCTAGGAACTCATGCAATTTATCCTCAACCGTTATTTTAGAAGTTCTAATTTGAATATCATTTAAGGTTAAATTAAGATTGAGTCTTATTGGTCGGCCCATCATGTATTCAGAATTACCCCTGACAAAATCAACCCCTGCCCGCTTCCATGAAGCATTGACGTCAACACTATTGACGTTAACAGTGAAATTATGTTCATTTCTCCAAACTATCTGCTGACTGCGGAAAAATTTTTTAAAATAGTACTTACTTTGTTTGATCAGGCTGACTATTTCAGGGTTGTTAGGTAGTAGTTGCTCTGGAGTCTTTACACCTGTTTCAAATTTTTGTGCTTCAATTTTTATACTTTCAAGATCAACGCCATTACGCTTGATTAGGTTATCCACGTGATTTTCAAAATATTGTCTGCCCGCGGGGCTGATATAGATGCCAACAGCATGCTTAATATTTTGAATGGTTTTTGCATGGCCGGCTGAAGACCATATGGATAAGGCAGTTAGGCTGCCGATGATACAAAAACTAGCGACTAAAGTTTTAATTTTTTCTGTTTTCATACTCTTTACTGTCCTCATTTCCCACTGATAATTAAATAGCGCCGAATTTTCGCATGGGTACAAAAAAAAATGGGAATAATCTGAAGATAATGAAATTATTATAGGAAAATGGGACGAATCTAGACCTTAGCTCGCCAGCTCCCGTGCTGTTTATGAAATAATTACATAGGATAGAGTAATTTTTAATTCGAAGCTTAAAAATAACCTAAGATTAATGGGTCTTTTAATAGCTTACGGCAAAGGGTTCTAAGATGAAATCAACCTTTCTGGCAATTTTAGTATTCGGTATGTGTCTTTGCCATTGCCGCTTGTGGGCCGCGGGATTTGCCTTCGATAGCAATAGTGTTGTCAATTTACGCAAACTCAATAAGCTGTCAACAGCGTCTGGGATTAAGGTTTTTTGGTGGAATGTCGCCTGGGGATCTCACAATTCCGATGGGGCATTAGATCAAAATCTTACTGTCATGGCCCGATCGGATTATCGTCCAGATATTATTGTTCTTGGTGAGTATCGTTCGCAAGACCTGAATCAAAAAACCCATGATCTGCTCAAAAAATGGTATCCCTACCAAGATCACTTTACTTACAGCTCCAGTGCAACTGTTGGAATTGGCATTTTTTCTAGAAGTAAGTTTACTAGAGGTGGGCTCAAGGATCTGAATTGGGCACCCAGCTCTCGCAGTTTATCTGCCCAGAAGACCTTTAAGGATAGCTGGCGTAGCTCCGCTCCAGATGAAGTGCGCTATTGGGACCGTCGCAGCGCGAGTTACCGTTTTTCGATTAATGGCAGTAATTTTTATCTATTTCCTGTCCATCTGCTTGAACCATGGAAGGCCATCTATGATGTTCAAGGGAAGTTAGGCGTAATGGACAGCTTTTTTAGCAAAGGATCCAATCCTTTGAATTACCAGATTGAGGCCTTTAGGTCATTTGTAAAAAGTGAGTTGGGTGGGAATTTTGAAAGCGCCCCGGTTCTTTTATTGGGCGATTTTAATGCGCCAAAGTCAGTTCTTACACTTCCTTCGGTATCTTATTCCATATTATCTCGAAATTTTACTGAGTGTTTTTTTGGCTCTCCTGACACATTTCCGGCCGCCAGTTCTCCTGTTTCTTCCACCCCACCTTTTAGCTACTATCATATGAAGATAGACCATGGCCTTATTAATGGCTGGGTAGAGAAAATTGGCGGCGGTGTGATTGAGATGAGAGGCTCAGATCACTATCCCATTTATGTTGTGATAAGACCAAAAAGCGCCAAGCATTGGTATGATTTTCTTAACTAGGGGTGCTAGTAACCGCGGTAACCTTGGTAATTGTCATTCTGATCCATGCCCCAGGCAAGTTGCGAAGAGGCCGGGAACGGCCATTGAACATAACTAGGGGTTAGCTTGATGTGGAATCCCTTGGAAAGATCCGAAAATACATTATTTGCACAGGCCCGCCCTTGGTTAAACCATTTTTTTTCAGGCCCATACAGACCATTGAAAAGTGTTTCGATTGGGCTTCCCTTTAATCCTCCTACCCAGTTCAGTGGATAAGAAGTTCCCTGCTCATCAATAACCTCCATTCTCCATGATGAAAGTTCAATAACTTCTTTGAAGCGCACGATGGAGACTTGAAAATCAATACAGAAATTACGCCCTTGGTAGCTTTCTTGCTCGTGACTGATGACAGTTTGAAGTTGTTCGGGGGTGAATCCACGCGCAGCTGCTAGTTCATTTGATTCAGCAACTATCAGTGGTGTCGTTATTGGAGTTAACTGCACCTCATACTGACCTCCGGCCATATAACCAATTTGAGTCAGGGCGTCCCTCAGTTCGCTTGAAGAAGATTTTTCCAGCCCTACACCAGTAAATAAAGATGCCAGGCGCGCCTTATTAGTGGGTGTTGTTCCACAGCCGGAGACAAAACAAATAATAAAAAAACTGACTGAGATAAGCAGCTTGTTCACTGATTTAAGCTCCTAAAATAATTACCTATTTTCATTGTAAGGGTATAAGGGCATAAATTTCAATTTTAAAAATGGGCTATTAAGAAATTACTGGAAATCTTTCAGACTTGGCAGGTTGGGCATTCTTTGCTGAGTTTATCCCGTAAATCCGATAGCACTATGTAACTTAGCTTAAAAAATGTTTTGGCCAGGGGATTCTTGTATAAAATGGCATAGCGAGAGATCCCTTTGGAGCTATCCAAGAGATAAGTTATGATGCCCTCGCCTTTGAAAACGCTTCCTGTGGGTGACAAAAGGTGGACAACCTTGCGACATTCCCAAAAATTCAATTCCGGATACTTTTGATACACTTTCTGATCATAAACGGAAACAAAGCGTATGTTTTTCTTAAACCCCATGAGAATCAGGAGATTTTTAATTTGCTGGCAAATGGGACAGTGAGGGTCAAATAGAATAACGGCCTTTTTCATTTGGGTATTGTGCCAGAAATGATCAGAATGTACAAGCAACCCTGTCAAGAGTTCTCAATTAAAGGGCCAGTAATATTGATGATCTCCTGGATGGCATTAATTTGATCGATATCGCCTTTGATTAGTCGGGACTCCAGGACCTGCATGAAATGGTCCATGGCAAGAGAATATTTTTTTTGTTCAAATAGGCATTTCCCAAGATAGACGAGGGCATAATCCATTTGTGACTTAACGCTGGAAATAGTCGTAAGGGTTATCTGATTTATTGCTAGATTAAAGCTATTTTCTGCCTGAGAGAATTGACCTTGCCAAGTAAGCGTAGTGGCCAAGCGTAATTCGGCTGCCATTCTGTGTACTGGTAAATCAAATTGTCTGAGTTCTTCGATCGTTTGCAATAGAAGTGTTGCAGATTCTTCCAATTCACCAAATATACGCAAATAAGCACCTAATATAGTTTTTATTTTTGCCGCTTCAGCAGTATCACTGGTATTTTCCAGTTCTTTGCGAAGGTGCCCAATACCTTTTTTCATTTCATTAAAATTGTTGGGAATTTCATGAAGTGACTTGATATCAATATGGTAGGAGATATCAAATGGAATATCGCTTATCTTCACGTTTTAGTCCTTTGTCTTAAAGAAAGTATTCGATTGAGGAGGGGAAAAAATAGGCGTAAATCGCAGCGCCAAGTAATATTACCTGAGTAGTGATAATAATAATACCGGAAATAGGAAATTTATTTTTGTATTGACCCATAGAGAGTTTTCTTTCATCGGCATGTTTTAATAAATAATTTGAATATTCTTTTTTAAAATTAAAATCGCTATTAATAAAATATATATACATAGAATCGTATTAGTCGGAGAATGATGTATTGTCGCGTAATTGTTTAAATATGTATCATTTTGCCAGGCCTTGCTGTTTTTTTTATTGTGCCTATAATAAATCAATAGATTAGGTATTGGGTCGTAAATTATGAATTATAAAAATGCTCCTCTCTTTCTTCTTGTAATTTTAATCATGCTACAAGGCTGCTCTCAATTTCAGGCGTATTTTCAAAAGCGCAGCAAAGTTCAAACTCAAACGGAGAAAAAAAACGATGGAGTTAAGGGGATAAATGAAATCATTTCTAATTATCGTTCACAAGATACATCGAGCTTGAACGTAGAAAATCCAACCTTGTCTAAAAAAGTGCAAAATCCAGATGAGATAGATGGGAACATAAAGACAGCCGATAGTAATGATGAAAGCGATACGGCAGATGAAAGTTCTCTAGCGACTGTCGACCTCGGAATAAATTCATCGGTTGAAATGTGGATTAAATACTTTTCTCAAAAAGATAAAGAAAGATTTCAAAGAATGCTGGATCGAGGGCAACAGTATCGTCCAATTGTGGAAAATATTCTCGAAGAGAATGGGCTCCCTAAGGAACTATTTTATCTAGCAATGATTGAGAGCGGCTTTGTTACTCATGCTAAGTCCAGGGCCAAGGCGGTGGGAGTCTGGCAATTTATTAAAGGAACGGGTTCTCGTTATGGTTTGGCCATCGACAGCTACGTTGACGAAAGAAGAGATCCCATTAGAGCAACTGAGGCAGCTGCAAAATATTTGCGTGGACTCTATGAGGTTTTTCAATCATGGGAGTTGGCCTTGGCGGCTTATAATTGTGGCGAATATAGGGTCTTGAGTGCAATAATGAAAGGTGGCACCAGAGATTTTTGGTTGTTGTCAGAAAAAAATCTTCTTCCAAGAGAAACTCAGAACTATGTTCCTAAATTTCGCGCTTCAATTATTGTGGGCGAGAATATTGAAAAGTATGGAATGGCCCCTCCAACTGCAGAGTCTGATTATCCTGACTTAGAGTCAGTTACTGTTCCGTCTCCAGTTTCAATTAAGTCGATTGCAGCAACACTTGGCATGAATGAATCTGAAATTAAAAGATACAACCCTCATCTTCATCGGGGTATGACTCCGCCGCGATTTAGCAAGTACGAAATCTGGGTTCCTGCTAACAAGGCCGAAACTTTGATAGAAGCCTCCTCAAAGCTTTTAAGGCTGAATGTCGCACTTTCAAAAAGTAGTGAAGACTATGAGGATAAACAGTATTACAAAGTGAGAAGAGGGGATTCTTTGCTTAGAATTGCCCGAAAATTTAAACAGTCAGTTCGCCACATTGTAAGTGTAAACAACTTGCGTTCGACACGTATATTTGCGGGGCAACGATTGAGAATTTCAACAAAATCCTATCGAAGCAATATTGGACGAGTGCATGTAGTAAGGCGCGGAGAAAATCTTGGCTCAATCGCTAATAAGTATCATTTAAGCTTAGGTGCCCTTAAAAGAATGAATAATATGGCAGGTTCTAAAATTTATCCCGGGCAAAAATTGAAAATAATGGGCAAGGGGGCAGAGATTTTGGCAGCCTCTCATTCCTCCTACCGAGTTAAAAGAGGAGATAATCTTTACAGTATAGCTAGACGCTTCAATACCTCTGTTAGTGCTCTGAAGGAGCAAAATAATTTAGATCGTTCCAGGATTTTTATTGGGCAAACGCTTATGCTTCCTCTTTAGGTAGGGCATAGTCCTGGTCTATGTCGGACTCGATGTTTGCCTCTCTCATATCACAATCTAATTCATCATTAAATTCATTTTCTATTTGGTTAGCCTCTGGATGGTCGTAAGTGTCTTTATCTGAATGATCAATTGTATCAAGAAAATCATCGTCATTATAAAGTGTTCTTTTTTCAAAAATTTTAGACAATGTTGGGCGTGTGTCGACATCGTGCTGTTGCATTGAATATATCCGCTGCCCTTTATCGTCATCTTTATCGTCGTCAATCAGGTGGAAGGCATTTGTAATTTTTTTTTGGCGTGAATAAAGATCCACCTCAGTGAATTTTTTAAGCAGTCGAAGCTTTTCAAGGTCAGCTTGTGATGGCGGGGTAAGCTTTGACGCCGCCGTCTTACTTGGCACTAAGGGGGGAACAAGCTCAGGGTAGTTTTTCTCAATGTTTGTGCGCAAATTTTCCATGACAGCAGTCGCCACTGTTAGCCCAAACTTCAAAGCAGAGTAATATCTTGTCTCGACTAAGTCGAAGGCGCGCGAGAAAAGTAATTTATTTGAGCTATTCTTCTGCATATTTCTTAAGCATCCAAGTGATTTGTTTTTTGTTTTGATCTTTTATCAGATTTTGAGATGGGAGAGTTTTCACCATAGAAATCTATTTGATTTGCAAGCCAAGTTTGGAATTGATAGAGTGAAAGTTTTAAGCTTGAAAAACTTGCCTCTGCCTTTGCAAAATGCATGATTATGGCACCCACACCTGTCGAGATCAGCATCATTCCATATGCTGAATTTGTCAGAGTATTATCTGAATATAATGATATAAATCCAAAAATTATGATGTTAAGGATTATATATTGTGTCGGAGCGGCCTTAAAGGCCTTGTAAAAAGTTTGGAAAGGGAGTCCGCATAATTTTGATTGTGTAGCAAGAGAGGCCAGGAAGCTTTTGCTAAATGAAGAGTGCATCCCGCGAATTTGGTTGGCGGCATAATTCATGATCTGTTTGATTAATAATGTATTTGCTTGCTTTTCAAAAGTGTCGCCTGGCATAGTAAATAATTTTTTTTTAATTCTTGCTTCAGGCATGAAAAAGGTAAGTTCATCTTCAAGTTGGGATACAAAGGTGGCCAGAGAGTGACCGAAAACAAGTGGACCGTGATCTTTAATTTTATTTAATTTAACCGCCATAGCTTTAATTAATATTTTTAATCTAATGGCAAGAAAAAGGTATGAAACAGCGATTGCCAGATTGATCATGATAAAAGCTTGGTAAGGGTAGACTTTCATATTTATTCCCCTTGTGGATCTACGTACAATTTAAACAAAATGCGATTAGCACCTTCACAATTATTGAATTGGCAGTAATAAGCAAGATAATCTTTTGTCGCTGCAGGGGTATTTTCCCTGGCCAAAAAACGAAGACCATTTCCAGAAAGACTCGTTCTTTGCAAAATAAAATCTTGGTATTTAAAATCAACATTCTCAACATTAAATAAGTAGCGATATACTGATTGAGCCCTTTGATAAGCTAGTTTCTTATTATAAGTCCTTTTGCCCGATGGAAGTTGATATGATTCAGAAGGGTGACCACTTATGCCAGCAATTTTAAATTTTTTCAAACTTGCTTTTAAATTTTTAATTTTTAAAATCTCGCCAATAAGTATTGGAAATATTTTTTTTAAAGATAATTTTGTAGCATCATCAAGCTGATAATCGCCCTTTTTAAAAATATTTTCACGGAAGCTAAGAATGATACTACCAGTGAGAGTATTGACATCAATATTATGAATACCGTTACTTGCCAGTGCTTCTTTTAGCTTGATAAGTCCCTTAATCTCAGGCCGTTTATCCGTCATGAAAATTGCATTTAGAGGGAGTTTAGGAGGAGGAGTATTAGAAGAGTTTAGAGAGGGAGTGGTAGGCAATGATTCTAGAGCAAATTCTTGAGACAATGGCCCTTTCTCGTTCCGTTTATTTGCCCGAGGGCTAGAGGTAAGTAATATGATCCCAACGATTGTCAGACAAAGGCCAATATGCAGCTCTGTGCAAGATTGTTTGAAAGTGAAAAATTGATATGCTCTCGCCAATTGTTGCATATCTACTCATCGTCACAATTAATCCATATGCGAGTAGTTCAAAGAACAGGATAGTCGCTGGAAAAATTTACCCGTTAGGGCCGTTATATTACTTAAGTTTCAGCAAATTTAAATAAATGCCGTTAGGATAATTGAGGAAAATGATTTGTATGGATAAATTTAAATTTAACTGGAAGTTACTCACTATTAGTTCTGCCATTGTGCTTGGACTCGTCTTTTTTGAGCATTATTATCTCGGTGATATAGGTAAGTCCGCTCGATACCAAAGAGCACCGGCCTCTTTGGACAAATAGCATTATTTAATTGATGGGAGTCCTTTTGGATAATTTTATACAAGCAAGTTTTCGTTTCCTATTGTACGTCTGCTTTGGTTTCTCAATGGAAGTCTTTTATGCTGTTACAGGCATAGAGCGAGCTGTCTCAAGACCAATTCCGACCAGAGTTCCCAGAAAATATCTTGAGGGCTTTGTCAGCTTGTATATGATCCCTATTCACGGCTTTGGCATGCTCTTTGGATTTGAGGGAATATTTAATTTAATTAGGAACTGGCATATAGCATTTCGTTTTTTGGCATGGGCACTGCTTTTCACTTTGGTCGAGGCCTTAGCTGGATTCATATACGACAAGCTATTGGGATTTTATCCTTGGGATTATTATGAATTGAGCCCGTATAAAATTTTTAACCGTGGCTATACTCTTTGGACGCTGCTTCCACAATGGGGACTAGTCGGGCTTATGTTGGAGGTATTTTCCGACTTATTAGTCTATTTATCTCCTCATGTTGGGTCTTTTTTTCATTCCTATTTCTGACATTGGGCCAATACTTCTTGGCCTTGCAATTTTTATTGCTTACCTTATAATATATTTATTAAATACTAAAACATTGAAACGAATTGAGGGTGTCTTATGTGGTCAAAAGCAAGAGTATTTTTCATTCTGGTAGTCATTATCGTCGCAGCATTTGGCTACTCTTATGGGAAGAATGCTTGGTATTTCAAGCGTGCTAGCAAATACGCCAAGGAAGGAAAATTTGCCTTAAGTCAGCATGAGCTTGAGAAGATGACCTGTCTGACCCCATCTTCGATTGAAGAGTGTAACCAGGTTTTGGAGATCTATCTCAAGAGTTCAAATATTCAGAAATTGGAATATATGGCAGAATTCTGTGAGAATAAGGGATTCAAAGACAAGAATTTTACTTTGTATAAAAGCAAGGCCAAGGAATTGCGAGGAGATCTTACTGGCGCCCTTGAAGTTATCGGAGCACAGGTCAATTCAGGTTCAAATGAGCCGGAATTTCATCTGACGGCGGCGGTCCTTTTTACTCGTCTGGGCAAAACCCCTGCTGCTGTTGCCGCCTATTTGAAGCTATTTCGCAGTGCTGGTGAAAATTTGGATTATAAATTTCGCGCTTTAGGTGGCCTAATTGACCTGAAGGCCAGTGAGCAAGCGCTTTCAATTGCCAATGTGTTGGCGGGCCAGGCCTATAATCAGCCAATTCCTTATTTACTTTTGGCCAGGGCTTTTTTGCAACTTGATAATCGCGAGAGTGCAAAACAGATTTTTGATAAGGGTATTTCCTTGTTACCAGCTCTGGATGAAAAGGTTCAAACCCAAATTACACAGAATTTCCAGGATGTTATCCAGGCGATCAAAACACCCTCCCCAGCGGCTTCAGATGGCAAAAATGTCAAAAAACCCTAAAAAATTTACCCGTAATTTCTTATAGATGTTCCCTAAATTGTAAATGTTGGTTATAGCTGTCTTTTTTATAAGCTTGGGGTTGTTCTATGCGTTTGATTATTTTGGCAATACTCTTTATTCCTACAATTTCAATGGGATTAGAATCAGATCAATATTTGATGTGGGGGAGAGAGCTTAGAGATGTCTCCAATGAGATTAATTTACATGTGAATCAAGTGGTTGAGAACTCTTTAAAAAAGAGCAATGGTCTGAAAAAAAGCTTAAGCTGCGAAGAGGTTCATAGCAAGGCAGTTAAGGAATTTCGAGGATTTATTATTCATAAGATTGAAACTTGGTTAGAGAAAGATCTAGGTCAAGATTTATTCCCAGTAGCGACTGACAGTTATAATGATTACTATCGTATGAGCATCTATAATTTCAAGGCATCATTTATTGGTCGCTTTTTTCCTATGGGCCGGAATATGAATTTTAATCAGATATATATAGGTTCTGATAAGTTGGCCCATTTTTTCTCTACTGGTTTGCGCTACTTTACCATCTATCAGAAGCAAATGAAGAAGGGAAAATCGCCTGAGCAGGCGATGCATTCCGCCATCGACTTTGGCATAACAATGGAAAATTCGATTCTAGGGAAAATACCCAGTGGGGTTTACTCGTTTGGTGATCTTGAAGCAAACTTTCAAGGATTATTATTCAATCGCAAATTTTGTGAAGATGGAGAAAATTCCTATTTGGCAAAAAATTCAAAGCAAGAGTGGTATTTGGCAAATAGAATTGATCTAAATGACTACATCAATCCTTTTATGGACGAGAGCTTTAATCCTTCGCATTTTATTGCCATTAAATGGCTAAAGGTAAAACCTCGCCTCAAGCTTTACTGTGGCAGGCAAAATGATCCAGATGTAGTGGCCCGCTTTGATCATTATCGCCAAATAATTGCCCAAAAGGACATGGGTATTAAAACCTTTTCACGCGACTATCTTGCTGAAATAAGGAATCAAGGTCATTGGCGAGTACCCGACCCAAAAAGACAGATTCTAGAAAGTATTTGCCAATAAAATCATTTTTACTGAAAGTTTGAGCAAATGAGGCCATAATAACTAGGTGAACCTATACGGAGGTAGGTAGTGGCCAAGATTTACGCGTCCTTTGAAGAACTACTTGAACAAAATAAATCTGTCTTTGACTTCATCTTAAAGAAGGGTCATCGCGAACTTTTGCGGGCCTGTTGGGATGCCAGAGAAGGTCAGGTGTCAGAATTTAAGCAACAGGTTGCAACTTTGTCGCAACAAATTAACAGCTTATCAAAGCAAGTCAATGTTCTTGACGAAAAGCTTGATGATGAGCGCATTGCTCACGAGGCCACTTGCAAAAATTTTCAAAATGAAATTGATGATAAAAGAAATGAGAATCAGAAACTTAATTTGGAAGTCACTGATGCTCAAAATTACATCATTAAACTACAAGAATTCTCACAAGAAATGCGCGAATTAGCTGAACGTGAGAAGGCCCACATGCAAGAAGTCGAAATTGAAAATCAAACGCTGTTAGAAAGTGAAAAAGAGCACTTGGCAAAAATTGCAGAACTTACTGATTACATAGAAGGGACACGTGTCGATGTTGAAAAGTCGCTTAAATATGCGGAAAAGGTTAGAGAGGTAGTTGAGAAAAGTAATGTCTACGCCGAGGAGTCCAGCAAGGAGGCCATCAAAGCAAAGCAAGAATCTGAAAATTTACGCAAACTTGCCAATGAAAAAGAAGAGAAATTTGAAATGGCCCAGGGGCAACTAGGCATTTTGCAAAATGACTTAGAAAATATCCGCCTTTCATTTGAAACGATGAAGGATGAAGCTGCTCGATATCATAAGAAATTTCAGGAAATTAACCAGAATCTAGTTAGAACCCAGTCTGACTTAACCCTGGAGAAAAAGCTTTCCGATAAGCTGGCGGCAGAATTGGAAGAAGCCAAATTAATGTCTGAGCGCTTACAGGACAAATCTTCAAAACTTATTTCGGAGAACCAGCAGATCCAAATTTACGTAGAAGAACTGGAAGTCTACACTCAAGACCTACGAAACGAGAATCAGCAACTTCGTGCTAGTGCCCTTAAATCTCAATCCAATTTAGAGAAATTGAGAGATTACTCGGAGAAACTTGAAATCTCTTTTGAGCGTGAACAATCACTTCATCGCGAAACTATTGATTACTCAAAGAATCTAGAAGAGAGCATTGAGAAGGCCAAAAAAGACCATGAGTACTTTAAAAGTGAAGTCATTCGCTTGAATGATGTTCTTAATAACATCCAAAGTAGTTTGGGCCAGGTGACTGAAATGACGATGCAAAAAAATGAGAGATTAAATCAGTAACAGGCCGTTGATTATGCACAAGATACTTTGTTTTTATTTATTAGCTTTCTTGGTTTTGGCAAGAAGCTCAATTGCCAGTTCTACAAGTAGTAATTCGAATCCTAAAGATGGTGAAATTTTTTTTTCCTCCGATATCCTTCCTCTATTTGAACATGGATATCAATTGGGCGCCGGTCTTGATTTCTATCCCGTCAGGATTTCCTTTGCCACTTCTGAGTCACAAAGGCCTGAGCTAACAAAAAAAAATAGCGCTCTCAATATTGAGTCAAAAACTGTCGGTGGTCAGATTGACTGGATAGGCAAGTCCAGCCAAGGGCCTTATTTAGGACTCTCCTTCAAACGAGTCCGTTGGGTTTTTAAGCACAAGGTCACTGGTGCTAAGCTTAGGCGCGATGCCGACTTCCTTGGTGCCAGAATCGGTTGGCGCCAGTATTTTTGGCGTGGAGCCTTTTTCGATATAATGCTGGGATACAATTTTAATATTGAAGGACAACATCCTGTTCAAGTGAGTGGTGTTCAGGCCGAGATAAGTGAGTGGGATGTTTATCCTAATTTTCAAATCGGTTGGGGCTTTTAGTATTTAGTTCAGGTTAAAACTTCTTGGCATACAAGTGCTTCCAAATGACTGAAAAATTAAACAATAGCATTTTGTAACGTGTATAGCTTCCGTGTCCCAGCACAGTTAGAATTGAATTAAGGGCAAAACCTTGATCTTGATAATCAATGAGCAGATTCTTGCCAACGGGGTGAAGTCTTTGTCTTTTTTTAATCTGATCTTTCCATATTTTTGCATTAGTTCCAGCGCCTAAAATTGAATCAAGCTGTTTATTTATTTTCCAATCACTTTTGATGGGTGAGGGTATGTCTGAGCCTGCCAGTGCCATTTGTTGAATGTAGTCGCCAGAAATACCTAAAGGAACACCAAATAAGCTACCTCCAAAAGGTTGCTTGCCACGATGGTTAATCAAATGCAGACATTTATTTTTGTATGCTTTTGGCCAGGGATAGCGACCAGCTGTTCCTAAGGTGACAAAATCCAAGCGATATTTTCGTAGGATCGCTATTTTTTTTAAAAAATCATCGATCTCGGAATTTTCCCAGGCATTGAGAGATCTAAGAATATTAATAATTGCCTTTTTCTTTTTGTTAAGTGCTGACTCCAAAAAGAGATCGGGAGTTAAAAACCAGGCCAGCAAAGCAAAGATTTGCCCCGCGTGGCTATGGCCAACTAAGAGAATGCGTTGATTTGGTAGGGCCGCGAGATAGGAGACGAGGGAAAAAAGACCTTGAATTCGCGCCCAATGATGGTTTGCCGATGACCAAGCAAAAGCGTGTGCCTTGATATTATGTCCGAAACCTTTCTCTATTAAATCAACATAATGAGGAGGGAAATTGCCTAAATCTTTTATCGCCATATTTTTGAGCTTCCAGAATTTATTTTGCATTCCTTCTTGTGCCTTGATTTTTTGAAATCCCGTCCAAGCATTACCGGCCATGCGGAAAAGATCGATAGGGTCGTGTCCCGCAAAGGTCCCATGTACCAAAACAATATCTTGGATTCCCACTGCTGAGAAATTAGCTCCGAGTTGATACATTTCCCCCTTCCATTGCGAATTTTGCTCCAAGTAGGGTTTACTCGGATCGAGCTTTGCCATTTCTTGAAATCTCATTTGGATATATTCCCCTTC
>Ga0066639_10001028_pt1 | contig 24993 bp, 19 predicted proteins | sample CryGeyCG2114_010_2_FD_59504 | JGI IMG/M metagenome (GOLD analysis project Ga0066639, IMG submission 59504) | Groundwater microbial communities from aquifer - Crystal Geyser CG10_big_fil_rev_8/21/14_0.10 | ecosystem: Environmental > Aquatic > Deep subsurface > Groundwater | place: USA: Utah...
TGGAGTGATAGGACCTAATAGGTTAAATTATACTTCTGTGATACCGACTGTAAGATATTTTGGAAACTTAATCAGTGAAATCGCAGAAGGATGGTAAAACCGGAAAGTTGAAAATAGAAACTGGAAGTTAGAAAAAATGACAAAAAAGAACGTTAAAAAAGAAGATTCAGCTCAGTTGCAGGAAAAAATAGAAGAATTAGAGACGCAACTTAAAAGAAGTCTGGCAGATTATCAGAATCTTGAGAAAAGGACATTGCATGAGAAAGATGAGCTTAGAAAAACGGCAAACAGCGGATTTATACTAAGACTTTTACCGGCTTTTGATGCTTTGATACTGGCTGAAAAACATACAAAAGATCAAGGAGTGGTCTTGAGTATAAAACATTTTTTGGATATACTGGAAAATGAGGGAGTAAAAAAAATAGAAACAGAAGGAAAAGATTTTGATCCGCATCTTATGGAATGTGTTCAAACAGTTGAAGGGCAAGAGGGAAAAGTAGCAGAAGAATTTAAATCAGGTTATATATTAGGAGAAAAAGTATTAAGAGTTGCACAAGTAAGTGTAGGAAAACAAGCAAGTTAGCAACTAGCAATTAGCCATTAGTTGCTAGTCACTAGTTTACTAAAAACTAGAAATATTATGGGAAAAATAATTGGAATTGACTTAGGTACAACAAATTCATGCGTTGCGGTAATGGAAGGTGGAAATCCTAAGGTTATCCATTCAACCGAAGGCCGAAACGTAATACCGTCGGTCGTTGATCCGATTTCTAATGTCGTGGGTGAAGTTGCAAAAAGACAATTAGTCTTAAAACCTAAAAATACAATCTATTCCACCAAGCGTCTTGTAGGAAGAAAGTTCAAGGACGAATCGGTTCAGTATGACTTAAAATGGCTGCCATATACAGTAAAAGCAGGTCGAGATGGGATGGCTGTAGTTGAAGTTGACGGTAGAACTTTTACTCCGCAGGAATTGTCTGCGAAGATTTTACAAAAAATCAAAAAAGACGCAGAAAGCTATCTGGGAGAAAAAGTTACGCAAGCAGTTATCACAGTCCCTGCATATTTTGATGATAGCGAACGTCAGGCTACAAAGCAGGCTGGAGAAATAGCCGGACTTGAAGTTCTTCGTATAATTAATGAGCCAACCGCAGCAGCGCTTGCGTATGGTCTTGATAAGAAAAACGCACATACGATTGCAGTCTATGATTTGGGAGGCGGAACATTTGATATTTCAATTCTTGAACTTGGAGAAGGAGTATATGAAGTTAAATCAACCAACGGTGATACCCATCTTGGAGGAGATGATTTTGATAAAGCAATTATAGACTATTTTGCAGAAGAGTTTAAGAAAGAACACAACGTTGATTTGAAAAAAGATCCACAAGCGCTTCAAAGACTTAGGGAATCAGCAGAAAAAGCCAAAATAGAATTATCTTCGGCTCAGGAAGCACAGATTAATCAACCTTTTATAACTCAGGGAAAAGATGGTCCTCTTCATCTGACTATGACATTGACAAGACCAAAGCTTGAGCAAATTGTTGATTCCCTGATTCAAAAAACTATAAAACCAGTAGAACTTGCCTTAAAAGATGCAAAGATTAAAGTATCTGATGTAGATGAGATTGTATTGGTTGGTGGAATGACAAGAATGCCAAAAGTAATTGAGACCGTTAGTAAGTTTTTTGGTAAAGAACCAAATAAATCAGTAAATCCGGATGAAGTAGTTGCAATCGGGGCGGCGATCCAAGGAGGAGTCTTGGGAGGAGAAGTAAAAGATGTTTTACTTTTGGACGTTACTCCTTTAACTTTGGGACTTGAGACATTAGGAGGGGTATCGACTTCTTTAATTTCCCGAAATACTACTATTCCTACATCAAAATCTCAGGTATTTTCAACAGCAGCAGATAATCAAACACAGGTTGAAATTAATATTCTGCAAGGAGAGCGCCCAATGGCAAATGATAATAAATCATTGGGGCGTTTTATTTTGGATGGTATTCCTCCTGCTCCACGGGGAGTGCCCCAAATTGAAGTAACTTTTGATATTGATGCAAGTGGAATTTTAAGTGTTAAGGCGCAAGATAAAGCAACCGGAAAAGAACAGAGCATCAAGATTACCGGATCAACCGGTTTGACCAAAGATGAAGTTGAGAGAATGACTAAGGAGGCAGAAGAGCATTCCAAAGAGGATACTGAGAAAAAAGAATTGATTGAAACTAAAAATGCCGCAGATTCGTTAATCTTTACAGCCGAAAAGACTTTAAGAGAAGCTGGTGAAAAAGCGGATGAGGCGCTTAAGAAAGAAGTGGAAGAAAAAATCTCAAATCTTAAAGGCATTCTCGATAGTGGGACAAAGGAAGATTTAGAAGTGAAGACAAAAGAATTATCAGATGTGCTTCAGAAAGTAGGACAGGCAATGTATCAAAGTCAGGGACAAGAAACAAGTGACAAGAAACAGGATTCAGAAGAGAAGACAGAGGGGGAGAAAAAAGATTCAGAAGATGATAAAAATTCCTCCTCCACTAAAACTCCACAGGACAAAGAAGAACCTGTTGAGGGAGAAGTAGTGAATTAATCGCTCGGAACTAAATTTTTTCTTGGACCCGAAATTCGCTTGTCGTCCTGCAAAAAATTTGTTCCTCGTTTAATTTCGAGAGATTTAGAAGGCGCGGTAAATGCGCTTTTTTAGTATAATAATGTAACTTATGGCAAGCGACGAAAATTATTACAAAATTTTAGGTGTCTCAAAGACCTCAAGTGCTGAGGAGATTAAAAAAGCTTATCGAAAGCTTGCACTTACCTATCATCCTGATAGGAATAAATCAAAAGAGGCAAGCGGAAAATTTAAAGAAATAACTCAGGCTTATGAGGTCTTATCGGATCCAAGTAAAAGACAAGCTTATGATCAATATGGATCCGCTGCATTTTCCCAGGGTTCTCCCGGAGGAGGAGATCCATTTGGTGGAGGGTTTGGCGGTCAGGGAGGACAAGGTCGTTATGGTCCATTTTCTTACACCTATACAACTGGCAGTGGAGCGAATGATTTTGATTTTGGCGGATTTTCTGATCCATTTGAAATATTTGAGCAATTTTTTGGCGGAGGTTCTCCTTTTGGTCAGCGGGCAAGAAGACCTGTTTATGCAATAACTATTGATTTTCTGGAGGCGATGCACGGAACTACGAAAAAAATATCAATCGGAGGTAAAACACAAACAATAAAAATTCCCAAAGGGGTTAATAGCGGATCAAGAATTCGTTTTGGTGATTATGATATCGTGCTTGAGGTAAATCCAGATAAAAGATTTCAAAGAGAAGGAGCAAATATTATATCTGAAATAGAAGTTTCGTTTATTAAAGCAGCATTGGGAGATACGATAGATGTTGATACTATTGATGGCACTGTTAAACTTCGTATGCCTTCCGGAACTCAACCAGATTCAATTATTCGCTTGCGTCAAAGAGGAGCGCCGGTTCTTCAAAGTTCAGCAAGAGGAGACCATTATGTAAGAGTAAAGGTTGTTGTTCCTAAACATTTAAATAGTAAACAGAAAGAACTTCTTGAACAGTTTGAAAAAATGGATAAGAAAAAGGGTTGGTTTTAGGTATAATTTCTGCTAACATGATAATATGTTAGTACTTCTTGCTGCACTTAGTTGCAGTGCAAATGAAATAGCCACAGATATAGCATGTATTCCTACTGATCCTGTTGGTTTTGTTTCTAAATTTTATGGTATAGGACTTGGACTTATCGGTGGAGTTGCGCTTTTGTTTATTATAGCCGGAGGTTATATAGTTCTTACATCTTCCGGTAATCCTGAAAAACTAAATACCGGTAAAAACTTTATCTATTATGCTATTGCAGGCTTGCTTTTGGGAATTTTTGGCTTTGTCTTTATTCAGGTTATTGCAGTTGACATATTGCACATACCTGGGTTTTAATAGAGTTATATGATAAAATGCCTGCCCGACTTACGAAAAATTATTTTTGTATTTCTTGCATTTTTTATAATTGGGTTTGTGCTGATAACCGCAGTTCCTACGGTAAATGCACAGGTATCAACTTCCACAGGATCTCCTGAGTCATGGGTTCAAGATGATGAGGTAACTTTTGTTGGTAAGTCCGGCGCTCGTTCAGGTGAGTTATTGGATTGGACTCTTCAAAACTACGATTGGTCACATGTCTCCAGCGGAAACAGCAATCCCCTTTCTTCATTTTGGGCGAAGATTAGAAATATAGTTTATGCATTCTTCGCATTATTTGTTTTAGCAACTGCGTTTGTGATTATTGTCAGCCGGGGCAGAAATATCACTGTGATGAAATTTATTCCTAGGTTTGTCTTAATTATTCTTTTGGTAACTTTTTCTTATGCACTTGTTCAATTTATCTATCAAATTAATGATGCAGTGCAAGGTTTTTTTCTAAAGAGTTCATCTCCGGGATGCACTAATATTTGTCAAAAAGATCTTTTATATGTAGGCTTTGACTATTCAAGCTTTGAAGGATTCCGGCTTTTCGGAGCGCAAAATGATGAATCCGCATTTATCTCTCTTCTTTTGGTTAGACTTACCGCTATCACCTATTATGTAATGGTAGGGATACTTCTTCTTCGCAAAATAATCCTTTGGTTTTTTATTGTCATCTCACCCATATTCCCTCTTCTTATTTTGTATTCTCCGATCCGGAATACCGCTAAGATTTGGATAGGGGAGTTTTTCCGCTGGCTGTTATATGCACCAATCTTTGCCATATTTTTATCCGGGCTTGTTGCGATTTGGAGTTCCAGTACAAATATTCCAATGCAATTTAATCTTGGTAATACTGCTTATGTTTATCCAACTGCCATAAATATTCTTCTCGGCGGGCCCCAACAAGCTCTGACTTTGCAAAACAGTGTCAATAATAAAGATACATTCGCACTTTATGTCGTAGCTCTTCTTATGCTTTGGGTAGTAATTATTCTGCCATTTCTTCTTCTTCAAATTTTTCTTGATTATCTGAATAATTTTTCTTTTGGGGAAAATGCATTTATAAAACAAATAATAGTAGGAGGATCGTCTTTTATGAATAAGGTTAATCCGCTGCCAAAACCACCAACATCTCCTATTCCGCCTCTTTACCAGCCAACAGGAATGGCTAAGCCGTTACCTTATACAACAGGCAAAATTGAAATACCGGAAATGAAAGTTGCAAAAGCAGACATACAAGCACAAGTCGCAAATGTCAGGGGTAATCAGGCGACTTCAGAAATACTTAATCTTGCAAATCTTAGTATTCCCAAAATGACAGATATTGCAAAATATGAAACCTCTCTTTTATCTCGTGATATTTCAAGACACGAACAAGTTGCCAAGGTTCACGAGACCCTAGAAAGAATTGCAAATCCAAGACAAGTAGCTCTTCCTGCTCAAAGACAGCATTATTCTCTTATGCAGGAGAAGCTAAAACAGGAGGCTCGAAAAGGAGATCCTCTGGCAGCATCGATATTATCGGCAGTCAATACTGTTTCAAAAACAAAAGTTCAAACGCAAACATCTGTTTTCCAGCGTCAACAGGAAACAAACAGACTTAATACGGTTTTGCAAAAGATAAATAATCTTGATAGCGTGAGCTCACTTGAGGAAAAAGAAAAATTAAGCAGTATTAAAACATCACTTTTTGAAGCACAGCAAAAAGGTGATCCACTTGCTTCTTCAATAATGTCTTCTGTTTCTTCGGGAGCCGTAACTGATGAAACACTTAAAGAGCAACTGATGGAGGCCAAAGAAAAAGGGAGTACACTTGCCGCATCTCTCTTGGAAAGCGCTGATATTTCACAGGCTGAGAAAATTGGCGTAACTTCATTCCCGGCTTCAAACCGAGTACAAGCAGTAAGTATTGATGATTATGAATCTGTTAAGAAAATCTGGCAGGAAAATTATCATAAGCTTGAACCGCCTAAAACTATTGAAGGCAAAGAGAGAAGCAGAGAAGAATGGCTAAAGACAGATATAGATAAAATAACAGATATTATTAATCTTCTGACCTCAGCCGATACTCAAAATATAGCTAAGGGTATGGAAGCCGTAGGGGCAATTTTACCTTTCCTTTTGATAGGCGGTTTTGCCCAGACAGAAGTTATTGCTTATCTTAAGGCAAAACTTGAAGCCGCAAAGGAAGTAGTTTCGGAAATGAGTAAAAAACAGGAAGAGGAAGAGACTATGGTTGAGGCCGGAGCGAAAAAAGAGGAAAAACCAAAAGAAATGCAGATGGAAGAACAAAAGAGTATAACCGAATCTGAGCAAAATGATAATAATGGCAGTAATGCTGATAGTAGCGATAGTAAATCATAAATAGAAATGTTAGACTAAATATATTACATTTATGAATAAATTTTTTATAGTTCTAATCGGCGTAGCAATAATCGGTGGCGCGGCTATGGCAGGATTATTTGCCCCGCCTAAAGTAAGAAATAATGTCCCTGCGGCAACTGCTTCATGTGTTGATTTTAATCCTCCCAGCACAACAGATACAATTACCCTAAGTAGCGGGCAAACGTATGGACTTATTAAAGATAATGCGGAAATTAGAGAGCAATCTAAATTTGGAGAGATGAGAAAAATAGATACGGTGGGTGGGCAGGATGTTTACGTAATGGATAGTAGTAATCTTTACGGTCAAACCATAACTCAAGATGTTGTCTTTGTCTTGCAAAATACTCCACCATTACAAGCTCCATATGTTTTCAAGATATATATAAGAAATGGAGTTGCGATTCCTCCGGAAATTTTGAATTGTCAATCATCAGGTGGCAGAATTGCCGTAGTGCGGGATAACACGAGTTTTCCACCAAGCGCTTTTAACAAGACAGACATAATTGGATTTTCTTCAAGTGATCCATCTATTAAACCCGGTTACGTTTACGGAGCACTAAAAACAACACTTGCTTATGTGCAGGGTCTCACCGGAGCAATAATGGTTGGAGATCTTAGAATTGCCTCAAGGGGTACAAATTTACCGCTTTATTTTCATGGAGGAATAATGTATTTAATTGACAATAATGATGCTTATGAATATTTCGGTAGTGATAACCCGATAGATTTAACTCAAAATAAGAAATCCCTTCAGCTTCAAAAAATAACTTTTGTCACCACACCGACATATTCCTGGTATACTCCGTCCTGTAAACCCGCTATTTATCTTTACCCCACAAAAAAAGAAAATGTTAATGTAAAAGTAAATACGGTCGGATCTTTTACTCTCACTATTCCTGAATATCCAAAGAACGGATGGGACGTTATAGCAAATCCAAACGGAAAGATAGAAGCAAATGGCGACGTTTTCAAGTATCTTTATTACGAATCAAAAATTCCCGATGTAAAAGTAAAAATTCCCAAGAAGGGGTATGTAATTACTAAAAATGAACTATCGGATCTATTCAATACAATACTCCCCGAGCTGGGATTAAATGATGATGAAAAAAGTGCCTTCAGTGATTATTGGCTCAAGGCGCTTCCATATTCTCCATATTATTTCGTAGGAATAATGGATGAAAAATCTATTGACAGCATAGAGCCTTTAGATATAAACCCAGCTCCAGATACTCTAAATAGAGTAAGAGTATATTTTGAGTTATTGGAAAAACCAAAAGTCGTAGAAGTACCTTTAATTACAACACCGGAAAGAAAAGGCTTTACCGTAATTGAATGGGGAGGAATGGTAAAAACAGATAAAGATCATCCGTTCACTTGTTCGCAATAAAAATATGTTTGGAAATTTATTTGGTTCATCTAAATATTCAGTATCTGATCAAACTCAAATGCCTCAGCAGCCACAGACACCATTCTCCGTTGCACCGCCACCACCGCCTCCGTCTTCCCAGTCAATTCCACAGTCAGCAGGAGTCGTGGGATCTGCAATGGATCCAACTTTAAAACAGGATTTATCCGTTCTTTCTCATTTGGATACCAGAGCATCGCAGGTATTACAGTTTGCCCAGAAAGAAACAAAAAGAATACAGCAAGCGCTGATTGAACCCGAGCAGATTCTTTACGGACTCTTATTTGACGGGGAAGTTTTTAAGCTTATTTCTCAATTCTCTTCAGATCCGACAAAAATTGTCAAAGAGATTGAAGGAAAAGAGGTAATGGGTCAATTTACAGGAGAGCCGACACTTTCAGAGCCTTCAAAAAAAATCTTTGAGGACGCATACGCAATGGTAAAAAAAAGAGGAGTTGAATTTATAAGCCCTGAAGATATTCTTCTTGTTCTTTTTTCACAAAATATTTCAACCGCAAATTATCTGCAAACCCAGGGAATTAAAAAAGAAGATCTTGAAAATAAATTATCTAAAAGCTCAAGTTATGTTTCCGGTAAAAAATCTGCTTTGGAAAGTTATGGTATTGATCTGACCGAGCAGGCCAAAAAAGGAGAGCTTGATCCGATCGCAGGAAGAGACAAAGAAATAGAAAGAGTAATTCATATTCTACTTCGAAGAACAAAAAATAATCCTATCATTATCGGAGAAGCAGGTGTGGGAAAAACTGCCATTGTTGAAGGTTTGGCGAAAAAAATAGTTGACGGTTCTGCTCCAAAAGATCTTTTACAAAAAAGGATTATTCAGATTGATTTATCTTCTCTTGTAGCAGGAGCATCTCACAGAGGTGAGTTTGAAGAAAGACTAAGAAGTGTAATCAAAGAAACTCAGGCTGCAAGCGGAGCTGTAGTTTTATTTATTGATGAGATTCATACATTAATCGGAGCAGGAGACACTGAAGGAGCTTTGGATGCTTCAAATATAGTAAAACCGTTTCTGGCACGGGGTCAGCTTCAGATAATCGGTACGACAACCACTTCTGAGTACAGGAAGCATTTTGAGAAAGATAAGGCGTTTGAAAGAAGATTCCAGCCTGTAATTGTCCAAGAGCCGGACGAAGATACTGCGGTTGAGATGCTAAATGTTCTAAAACCCAAATATGAAGCATTCCATAAAGTTACTTTTCCTCCCGATACTCTTAAAGCTGCAGTTTATCTTTCAAAACGCTATATTGGGGAAAGATATCTTCCGGATAAGGCAGTAGATCTTTTGGATGAGGCGGCTGCCGAAGTAAGACTTGAACAAAATGAGGGGAAAAGATCAGAAAGCGGCGTATCAAGGAGTGATATAGAAAGAGTTGTAAGCAGTTGGACAGGAATCCCGATTACAAAACTCACGGAAAATGAAGGTGAAAAACTTTTGCATCTTGAAGATACGATTCATAAAAGATTAATAAATCAGGAAATGGCGGTTAAGACTGTGGCAGAGGCTGTAAGAAGAGGTCGAATTGGTTTATCAAGCGCCAATAGACCTATCGCCTCATTTGTATTTCTAGGTCCAACCGGAGTTGGAAAAACTGAACTTGCAAAGACACTTGGAGAGATTCTTTTTGGCAAGGAAGAATCACTGGTAAGGCTTGATATGAGTGAGTATATGGAAAAACATGAAGTAGCAAAACTTATTGGCGCACCACCGGGATATGTAGGGTATGAAGAGGGTGGACAGCTGACGGAAGCAGTCAGAACCAAGCCCTATTCAATTGTTCTTCTTGATGAAATAGAAAAAGCACATCCTGATGTTTTTAATATTTTACTTCAGGTTCTTGAGGACGGAAGACTTACAGACAACAAAGGCAATACGATCTCTTTTAAGAATACTATTATTATCGCTACTTCAAATATTGGGAGTGTGCTTATACAGCAACAGCTTGAATCAAATAAAAAAGAAGCACCAGTCCAGAATGAACAAACAAATGCTGCGAAGAAATTTGAAGAGTTATCAAAGATTTTATTAGTTGAGTTAAGAAAGTTTTTCAAACCCGAACTTTTGAATCGTTTTGACGGAGTGGTAATCTTTGAACCGCTTTCTCAAAAAAATATGAACGAGGTTGCATTATTGGGAATGAATGCAACTAGAAAATTGTTAAATCAACAGGGTATTGATATTCAAGTCACACAGGAGGCACTTAATCAGCTTGCTAAAGAAGGTTATGATCCGATTTATGGAGCAAGACCCCTGAGACGTCTTATCCAAAGCGCGATAGAAAACCCAATCGCAATTCTTATTATTAATAAAACTTTTATTGCAGGAGATAAGATTCTTATCAATTTTGATTCAGTAAAACAAGAGTTTGTTTTTACAAAAACAGCTTCAACAGCTCAGCCTTCACAAGGTGTTCCTCAAAATAATCCTCAACCAAATATACCGCAAAACCAACCGGGTGTTATTCAAAATGGTACTCCGCCACTACCCCAACCACCTCCGTTAAATGGTATTAATTCGCTACCCGCTGCGGGAATAAATGGTACGCAAATGCAGCCGCAAAATTGATAATATATGAGCGATGAAAATATAAATCCTCAGAATATTCCAATTCAGCCTCCGGATAATAGTTTAGTTGAAAATAAACTTCCATCATCAAATTCAAAGAAAATTATTCTCATTATATTATTAGCAATTTTAATTATTGGTATCCCAATTTCTTTTTTCTTTTTTTTCGATTCAGCTAAGTTAATAAAACCCCCAGTAATAATTCCTACTGACATCCCAAAAACAACTAATATACCATCTCCGTCTCAAAAAACAGGCGAATATATAATTACTATTAAATTAGGAGAGACAATAATTATCCCAGATACTTCAATTTCATTAACCTACAAGAGTGCGAATACACCCGGTGAGAATTGTTATGATTGTGCTTCATTAACAACCCTTGAAGTTAAAAATAATGGACAAATAAAAAATCTTGAGTATTCATGCGGAGGATTTTCCGGTGAATGTATTACTATTCAAGAAGCAAATGGTTATGAATTCGAAATAATTGACATACTGGATAAAGATATACTTAAAATAAAGATTATTAAGAAGTAAAATGACTATACAAAATTCGTTTTTAAAATTAAGAGAATTTATTTATCAAAAAAAAATTAAATTCCCCGTTTTGATTTTTGGTTCAACAGTAATAATTTTTGTTTTATTTTTTGTTATTTATAATCTTTTAAACCCAGTTCTAAATACCCAAAATTTATCAGATTATTCCAAAGTAATTTCAAGTAAGGCCACTAATTATTTTATTCTCCAAAAAGATACTGGATATATTTACAAAAGTAATAAGACAGGGTCAGATGTTGTAAAAGAGTTTATCAATAAAAACCCGTCATTCAATGGCACAAAATTACTTCCTCCGGATTTTGAAAAAAATTCTGAATTAACCAGAAGTAAAAAAGACAGTGAAGACAAATTTCTGAAAAGTAGGAATATTAATATAACAAATGAGCATTATATCTTTGAACAGAAAATAAATGAAATACCAATTTACGGAGCGCAACTTGCTGTTCATTTAAGAAACAAGAATGAAATTTATTCTGTATCTGGGAATCTAGTGAGAACTAAAGAAACGACAAAGCAAAAAATTACAGAGGAAAAAGCCAAAGAAATAACTTTTTCAGAGGCTCAAAAAGAGGGGAGAACTATTGAGTTAAAAGTTAGTAAAGCTTATAAATCAATTATTAACCTTAAGCTTTTAGGGGTTTCTTCGGATGAAACTAACTATTTAACATTGGCAGTCGAGATTGATTCAAAAAATTTACTACCTTTTTATTCAAAAATCTTTTATGTCGATTTAGCCGCAGGAAGAATAGTATGGTCCACTGATTTAATTCAGGATGAAATTAATAGAAAAATCCATAATTGCAATGGATCGACTAGTTGTCCTCTTTCAAGGGGGGAAGGGTCTCCCCCTACGGGCATTGCAGATGTCGACCGTGCATATGATATATACGGAGAAGTTTACAATTATTACTTCAATAACTTTCAACGAGATGGTCCAGATGATCAGGGTTCACCTTTAAATGCTTATGTTAATGCTCCTTCTTCTGTGGTCGAGGCGACATGCCCGAATGCTTCAGCGGACTGGACAACATTAACTATGGCTTTTTGCCCAGGAACAGTTGCTAGAGATACCATAGGCCACGAGCTTACTCATACTGTAACCGGAAATACTGCAGGTCTTGAATATAAGAACCAATCAGGAGCCTTAAATGAAAGCATTTCTGATATTTTTGGAAGTGCCATTGACAATAACTGGACTATTGGGGAGGAGTCTGTTATGGGAATAATACGAAGTATGTCAAACCCTCCAAGCATTCCTCGCAATCATCGCCAACCAGACAAACTTTTTTCTTCCAATTACTATTGTACCGGTTCTCCAAATAACTGCAATAGAAATACTAATGACAATTGCGGTGTCCACATAAATAGTGGGATTATGAATAAGGCATTTTATTTAATGACAGATGGGACAACAGATGGTGAAGATTTTAACGGATGCTTGATTAATGGGATAGGAAGACAAAAAAGCTCTGCGGTAGTTTATCAGGCATTGACAACTTATCTAAACTCAACCTCAAATTTCAAATCAATGTATAACAGCATGCTTCAGGCGTGTAATGATATATATTCTTCCGGTTCTTCTGAATGCGAAAGTGTAAAAAATGCCCTGCAAGCCACAGAAATGGACCAACAGCCGGATGGTGATCAAGCAGGAGCTTTATGTCAAGGCATTACACCTCAAACACCTCAATGCGCAGGTGGTACACCGCTTCCAACTCCGACAGCTACACCTCCTTCGGGATCTTCACCGACGCCTACCGTAACCACTGCACCGGCAAGATACGCCATTTATGTACATGTTTATAATGATAATAATAATAGCGGGCAAGAAGATGGCGGAGACACTCCCTATCAAGGTGCAAGCGTAAAGCTTACTGGTCCTATGCCTACCATAAATGGAGTTACAGACTCTTCTGGTAATCTGCCTTTTACAAGTCTTCCAGTAGGAAATTATTCTATTGAGATTTTAGTAACAGGTTTTGCGCCGCTTACAGGGGATTTTCCCATCATCAACGGAAATGTAGAAGTAAGTGTTCCCGTTCCTCCTTTTTCTATTCCACATGCAACACCCGTAGTAATAATTACTCAAGTTCCGACTTCAACTCCTACTTTACCTCCAGGAATACCGACACTAACTCCAGCAGGTGGAGGATCAGGAGCTAGTCCGACTCCATCACCAACGCCAATAGTCTTTTTTGATTGTCGTATTGATCAGAATTGTATAAATAAAACAGGACAGCCAAATCTGCAATTCTGTCCTCTTATTTGTACTCAAAGATAATTCTGTCAAAGGCGGGATAAATTGCAATTTAGTAAAAAACTCCCTAAACTAGAAAGTAGAATAATCTACCCATGTTTTATTTATCTCTTCCATTCATTTTTTTAAAATTCTGGTTTCTTGAGGCTCCAAGAGTAATACTTATTTTTTTTGCTTCTTTAAATAGTTCATTTCTTAAATTAATCTCTCTTCCGATTCTTGTAAAAACTTATTTTAGACCCTGGAAGAATGAATACAGAAAAGGATTAGTCGGATTTTCCATTGCCATGGGAATGTTTATAAAAACTTTTGTGATTACAGCTGATCTTATTTTGTTCTCCGCGCTTTTAGCCATCGAATTAGTTATATTCTTAGCATTTATTTTCTGGCCAATCGGAACTGTTATTTTTTTACTTACTTAATATGGTTCATTACGCTAAATTTTATTATTTTTATAAAACAAATATTATAAGGTCTTTAAGATTTCTTATTTTTGCCTTTCTTATTTGGCTTATTTATCAAAATACTTCCAATAGTTTTTTCCCGTCCGCTTCTTCGAAAATATCAATTTTTTTACTTTCTTTCTTTTTAATTTCTGAGATTTTTTTCCGTTTTAAGATCTCAAGAATTACTCCAAAAGTACTGATATCAGAAAATGATGGGAGCGATATTTATAAATCCTATACTTTAAAAAATTTAAGTGTATTTTTAGGTAATAACAAAATTACAACAGTTGTAGAAACGCTTCTTAAAGAAGAATCCTGTCTTTTTATTCTGGAAAAAGCAGATATCAAAAAAGACGAAGTGCCGCTTCTTTATTTACCTAAAGAAAAAGTCGGACCTTATGCATTTGAGATTGCAGGAACTGTTAAAGGAAAATATGTTACGACAATGGACTTGCTTGTTTCTTACCTCTTGCTTATAGAAGAAGACAAAAAATTATTGTTTAATAAAAATCTAAAGAAAGAAGAATTATTACATATACTGTATTGGGCAAGAGGAAAATTTATCCAAGAGGAATCTCCAAAATCATACAAAGTTAATTTCTGGGGAGAAGGAATTGGCGAGGACTGGGCTTTTGGCTGGACTATAGAAGCCAAAAAATACATGTTGGATTTAACCGCTGAAACATATAGAAAAAAGCCTATTCTTTTTGACAGAGACGTTGAATACAGACAGTCAATAGAGGCATTATATAATCAAAAAAGTCTAATCTTGGTAGGAGAAACCGGAAGCGGCAGGAGAGAACTTGCTAAGACTATTGCCTTTGATAGTCTCGCGGGAGATCTTAAGGGAAGTCTTTATCATCAGAGATTTTTCCAATTGATGGTTGATGCACTTTTGGCCGGATCAGAAAATCAGGGAGAACTTGAAGAACGTCTTAATACTTTTATTGCAGAGCTTGCTCACAGCGGAAATGTAATTGTACTCGTTCCCTATTTTGAAAATATTCTGGGTTCTTCTTCTTTTCATCTTGATCTTTCAGGTGCATTGATTCCTTATCTTGAGAGAGGAATAATACGGATTGTTGCAACCATAACTCCGGGAGCATACAAAAAATTTATTGAACCAAGAGAAGATTTAACTAAAGTCTTCGAAGCCGTAAAAATTTCCGAACCGGATAAAAATTTAGCCCTTCAGATGTTATTTAGTAAAACTTCAGAAATCGAAGAAAAGAATAAAATCGATCTAACTTATAGAGCAGTTATTGCATCACTTAAATACTCCAAAAAATATTTACCGGACTTAGTATGGCCAGGTAACGCAGTTGTTCTTCTTGATGATACTTCGGTTTCGGCAAGACTATCGGGAAAAAACATAGTTGAAGAGCAAGACGTAATGGAGAAAGTTAAGAATAAAACTAAAATTGCGGTTGGAAAACCCAGTAAGAAAGAAAAAGAACTTCTTCTTCATCTTGAAGACGAAATGCATAAAAGTATTATTGATCAGAATGAAGCAGTTTCTGTAATTGCTGAGGCTTTGCGTCGTGTGAGAACAGAACTTGAAACCAAAGAAAAGCCAATTTCTTTTCTCTTCTTGGGTCCAACCGGAGTCGGGAAAACAGAGACGGCAAAAACTCTGGCAAGACTTTATTTTGGCGCAGAAGACAAAATGATAAGAATTGATATGAGTGAATATTCCGGAGAGAATGCAAGTAAAAGATTGCTCGGTTCTTTGCCGGGGGAGGAGGAAGAAGAAGGAGATCTTACAGATAAAGTCCATGACAACCCATTTTCTCTCGTCCTTCTTGATGAATTTGAAAAGGGGGATAGGAAAATTCTTGATTTATTTCTACAAGTCTTAGATGATGGAAGACTTACAGATAATAAAGGTAGAACTGTTTCTTTTGTCAATACAATTATTATCGCCACATCAAATGCTGCATCGGAATTTATCAGAGAGGAAATAAAAAATGCCCTGTCTGCCAGCAGACAGGGTAAAAAGGTAGACCCCGATTCAATCGGGGTAGATAAAAATTTCCAAAATAATCTTCTTGATTTTTTGCAAAAAAAGGGAATTTTCAAACCAGAACTTTTGAACCGTTTCGACGCAGTAGCGGTTTTCAAGCCCTTAGGACAAGCAGAAGTTTATCAAATTACTCAACTTTTGATTACAGAATTTTCGCAGAAAATGAAAGAGAAAGACATCGAAGTTAGCTTTGACAAAAAAGTAATTGAGAAAATTGTAAGAGAAGGATTTGATGAAGAATTCGGCGCGCGCCCCTTACGCAGATATCTTCAGGACAATATAGAGGATTTAATTGCCCAAAAAATACTGAAGGAAGAAATAAAAAGAGGAGACAGAATCAAAGTCTCGATTGATAAAGATGATGATACTGTTATTATTTAATAATTCAATGGTTATCAACTAAATGGAAGAAAATAAGTTTTTTTTTACGGCTCTTGTAATTGGCCTACTGTTGTCTTTAACTTTCTACGTCTACTTTGGATTTAATAATATTAGTGATTTTGTTGTAGCAAAATCAATAACTCACTATCCGAATGCTCAATCTTGGAGAATTGAGGGACAAGTCGCATTCTTCGACTCTCCTCGCGAAGCACGAATAGATTTCGACACGAGAGATCTTACTAGTTCAGTAAGTAGCTATTATAAAGATGAGCTGATTAATAGTGGCTGGAGATTAGTTCAGTATAGTGATGATTCTAGAATTAGTCAAAGTCTTATATTTTCAAGAAGAATTGGAGATGTTAATTATACTGCAACATTTATCTTAGGAGGAAATGAAACGATCAGTTTCGATAATTCTGAAAATGTGATTAATTCAATCACTATAATGCATGAATAAATTTTTAAAGCAAAATATTCTGGGTTTTTTTCTGTCAACTTTAGTTCTTGCCGCAGTTAACTACTTGATTTTTATTACCCCATTTAAAATAGCACTAGATTTACAAAGAGTGGATTTAATAGCATACTATCTCTTCTTTTATATTGTAGTATCAATCGGATCCTCCTTGATTATCTCTAGAAAAAAAATAATATTGATAATGATAATCTTATTACTCTTATCACCATTTTTATGGAATCTCACTATTAGTAGTTCTGAGTATTTTTCTAAGCCTTACCCATCTAGGCAAATTGATAAAAGAGTTTATCTTAATTTTCAATCAGATAATCTTGAAGTACTCAAGAGCAAAGATTTTTGCTTTGATGTATTAGTACCAACTTATTTACCTAATAGTCCTTATCCTATGTATGTCAGTAAAGTCGAAGGTAGTGCAGAAAGCTGCGGGAATCAGATAGTTGCAATTACATACAACCCATGTTCTTTAGATTTATACGTATTACCTAAAAGTTATGATTTTAATTTTAGAAGAGAACAGGGATTCGAAAATTTTCAAGCCATCAGGAAACAAGCCTTAGATGGGACAAGGATTGAAATTGGGAACGGTATAATTGGTTATTATATTAATTCTATTAATAGTTTATATTTTAGTAATTTTTGGAAAATGGTGTCATGTAATGAACCAGAATTATTATATTGGGAAACAGATAATTCAATCATCTTTTTCAGATTTACAACAGAATATTATTATGCTCAAGAAGAATTTTTAAATATCGCTAGATCAATGAGGAAAATAAATTAATCTTTACAGAATCATTGTAGCCCAAAATCACTGGGTGCTTGCCTCCTAATTGTAAATTGTCGATCGTTGATGTCAATTGTCAATTGTTGAAGGTTAATGGTTATTTTGGTATACTGTCTCAGCTATGCCGGCTTTACAAAGAAGCGAATTTGCGCTTGCACTTAATCAGGTCGCCAATGAACGCGGCGTTGATGTTTCTGTGGTTTTAGACACGGTTGAGAATGCAATTCTCGCGGCTTACAAAAAAGACCATCCGGGAATTGAAATCGAAGAATATTCTGCAACCTTGGATAAAAATACCGGCGAAGCAAAAATATTTCTCAAAGACAAAGATGTTACTCCTCCCGGTTTTGGAAGAATAGCAGCCCAGACTGCCAAACAAGTCATTCTTCAGAAAATCAGAGAAAAGGAGAAAGAAGCAATTCTTACAGACTACAGAACAAGAATTGGCACTGTTATTAATGGAATGGTGCTTAGATTTGCCGGCCCAAATATAATTTTGGATATCGGTAAGACCGAGGCAATTATGCCTATTACAGAGCAAATTTCAAATGAAAAATATTATCCCAATCAAAGATTAACAGTTTATCTTTCAGAAATTAGAGAAGGTTTAAAAGGTGAAGAAGTTGTCGCATCAAGAACAAGCAATGGATTACTTGCCGGGCTTTTTAAAAGAGAGGTTCCTGAGGTATCTCAGGGAAATGTTGAAATAAAAAATATGATCAGAGAACCCGGAAGTAGAAGTAAGGTTGCTGTCTATTCCGGTCAAAGTGGAATTGATCCTGTGGGAAGTTGTGTGGGGCAAAAAGGAGTAAGAGTTCAGGCAATTATTCAAGAATTTAGCGGACTTGAAAAAATTGATATTATTCAATGGCAGGAAGATACGAAAGAATATATTGCTCAGGCTTTATCACCCGCAAAGCATGTAAGAGTAGAAATTGATGAAGAGGGAAAAACTGCACATGTTTTTGTTCCGGATGAAGAACTGTCTTTGGCTATTGGCAAAGAAGGGCAAAACGTCCGTCTTGCCTCGAAACTTACAGGATATAGAATTGAAATAGAAGGAGAAGGAGAACCTGCCGTTGTTGAAACTATGGCGGGCAAGGAAGAAAAGGAAGAGGAAAAAGAAAAAACAGCAAAGAAAGAAATTGCCAAAAAAGCCCGCCAGAGACGAGGCTCGTCAGAGGCGGCGAAGGTTAAAAAAACTAAAACAAAATCAAAGAAAAATGAATAAGAATAAATCCCAAACATATGTTTGAAGCATTTGGAATTTTGCCCGCCCCGCTTCGCTTGGCGAGGCCGGGGAATTTAGGATTTGTTTTTAATTTAGGAATTAGAATCTGGAATTTTAATGATTTTATATGGATAAGAAAAATAAAACAAAAAAAATTGTATCTTCAAAGTTTTACCCTCCTGTTGTAACGGTTTTGGGTCATGTTGATCATGGCAAAACTACTCTTCTTGATGCAATCAGAAAAACCAATATTGCGGAAAGAGAGTCAGGAGGGATTACCCAAAAAATCGGTGCATCAAAAATAGAATTTATAAATGATGGGCAGAAAAGACAAATAACATTCATAGATACTCCTGGTCATGAAGCATTTTCTCAAATGCGGGGAAGAGGAGCTCAGGCGGCTGATATAGGACTTTTGGTTATTGCCTCAACTGAAGGAATAAAACCCCAGACAAAAGAAAGTATAAGCGTTCTTAAGGAAGCAAAAATACCTTTTATTGTCGTTTTGACCAAATCTGATCTTCCGGAAAAAAATCCGGAAAAAGTTAAACAACAGTTATTAAAAGAAGACGTGAAGATCGAAGGTTATGGCGGAGATATTCCGGTTATTGAGGTTTCGGCAAAAACAAATATAAATATTAAAGAACTTCTGGGATTAATTCTGCTTGTTCTTGAAATGAAACAGGAAGTCTCTCAAGTTTCAGAAAATGGAGAATTTAAAGCAGTGGTTATAGAATCAAAGCAAGATCCAAGATCAGGACCCTTGGCAACTCTTGTCATAAAAAACGGTTCACTTTATGTAAGAGACGAAATAGTCTGTGAGAACATAAACGGTCGCGTCAGAACAATTTTAAATGATAAGGGAGAACATTTAAAAAGCGCAACTATCGGAGACGCGGTTGAAGTTTTGGGCTTTGATAAGACTCCTCAAATAGGATCATTAGTTATTAAAAAGGGTACTGAGATCGCTCATAACCCTGCTAAGCGGGATGTAATCTCCCCGCACCCAATTGATCACGCCAGCCCCTTCTTTGAGAAAGAAGAGCCAATATTATCAATTGTTATTTGTGCTGATACCCTGGGTTCGCTTGAGGCAATTATTAATGCACTGCCTAAAGAAGTTAATGTAGCCAAGCAAAAAACAGGCGATATAACACCGGCTGATGTAATTTTCGCCAAATCAATAAAAGGAATAGTACTTGGATTTAACATAAAAATTAAGCCTGAAATTATAAAACTTGCCCGGACAGAGAAAATACTTGTCAAAAATTATACGCTTATATATGAATTGATAGATGAAATAAAAGATGTATTGGAAGGAAAACAAATCTCTGCTCAGGAAGAAATATATGGTACAGCTAAAATATTGGCCTCGTTTCCGTTTGAAAAAACCACGGTTTTGGGCATAAAAGTTATGGACGGCAGGATTGCAAAAGGAGATAAGACTAGACTTATTAGAGGAGATGAAATAATTGGAGAAAGTACTATAACATCTCTTCGTCAGGGTAAAACACAGATTTCAAAAGCAGAAAAAGGAAGCGAGGCAGGTGTGATAATGGCTCCTTTTCTTGACTTTACTATAGGAGATATGTTAATATCTCATGAATAAATCAAACTGCACAAAGTATGGATAAAAAAATGTTTGAACAAGTAAATAATTTTATAAATAAAGTTAACAAAATCGGGATTGCTATGGGTAAGAATCCCGGTATCGATGAGTTGGCAGGAGCACTAGCTCTTTATCTTTCTCTTGAAAAAGAAGGAAAAAATGTTTCGATCGCATGTCCAAGCGAACCGTTGGTCGAGCATTCAGTTCTTTTTGGAATTGATAAAATAAAATCAAGTTTTGATGAAGCCTCAGGCGATATGGTAGTTTCCTTTCCCTATCAGGAAGGTGAAATAGAAAAAATTTCTTATACACTTGAAGATGGATTTTTAAATATTGTAGTTAAGGCGGGAGAAGAAGGTTTATCTTTCAGCGAAAAAGACGTAATTTTTAAAAGATCAGCTGGTAATCCGGAACTTCTTTTCGTGATCGGTACGCCCAGATTGTCGGATTTGGACAGAATTTTTGATCCTCAAGCTTTAAAAGACACAGCTGTTATAAATATTGATAATAAAGCCGATAATCAGGGATTTGGTGATATAGTTTTGGCAAGTCCTTCTTTTTCTTCTGTATCTGAAAAAGTTTCGGATCTTATGCTTTCTCTTAATTTTACAATAGATCCTGATATAGCCCAAAATTTATTTATGGGTATAGAAAATGCTACATCTTCGTTTCAAGATCCAAAAACAAGTTCTCTTGCTTTTGAAATGGCAGGACTTCTAATGAAAAAGGGCGCAAGAAGAAAAAATGCAAGCTCGGTAAAAGTTGAAGAGATATTGGAAGAAACATCATCTGTTTTTTCTCCTAAAAAATCTGGTAGCTTTGAGGAAATCAAAAAAGAGGAGAGAGGAGATAGGAAGGGCCAGTCTTCCGGTTCATCCCGCGAAACAGGCAGGCAGGGAAAAAATCCTCCAATTGATTGGCTAACGCCAAAGATTTACAAAGGATCAACAAACATTTAATTTTTAACCGAACCGCGATTATTAAAAATCGATCTATTGAAGGCAACAAGAAAACTTGGTATAATTAGACTTATGTCACTTAGTTCAACACAAAAAAAAGAAATTATAAAGAAATTTCAAACCGCAGACGGAGATACCGGAAGTCCGGAAGTACAGATTGCTCTTTTGTCAAATCGCGTCAGTCGTCTGACAGATCATCTGAAACAGCATATACATGATGTGCACTCAAGACGGGGACTTCTCTCAATGATTGCAAAAAGAAGAAGACTTATAAATTTTCTTAAGGGCGTTGATAAAGTTCGTCACTCTAGCGTTTTGAAGAATCTCAATTTGAAGGATTAAATGAATAAAACCTCAGTCAGTTTAGAAATAGCGGGTAAGACGCTTACACTTGAAACAGGAGAACTTGCAAAACAAGCAACCTCATCAATTCTTGCCAGACTTGGTGATACTATGGTTTTGGTAACTCTTGTGGCAGGAAAAGAAAGAGAAGATATAGATTATTTTCCTCTTACGGTTGAATATGTGGAAAGGCTTTACGCAGGCGGAAGAATAAAAGGAAGCCGCTGGGTAAAAAGAGAAGGAAGGCCAAGTGATGATGCTATACTTACGGCGCGCCTTATCGACCGCTCAATAAGACCCCTTTTTCCAAAAGAATATAAAAAAGAAGTTCAAATAGTTGTAACTGTTTTGTCTGTAGATGGAGAAAATGAACCCGATATTCTATCTGTAATTGCGACATCAGCCGCTCTTTCTATTTCTCCCGTTCCGTGGAAAGGTCCAATCGCAGCAACGAGAGTAGGTTTTATAAAAGAGAAAGATAATGGAAATTCCGAATACATTATAAATTCCGGAATAGCAGAGACTGAATTTTCAGAACTTGATCTGGTAGTTACTCAGACAAAAGAAAAAACCCTTATGCTTGAAGCAGGCGCTTTAGAAATCGGAGAAAATATTATTTTTGAGGCAATCGGTAAGGCAAATGAAGAAAACAAAAAAATAATTGGTTTGATAGATGATCTTGCAAAAAAGATAGGAGCAAAAAAAGAGGCAATTTCTCCAAATACGAATCTTTTGGAGCTTACTCAAAGACTGGAAAAAACATATAAAGACGAAATTTCAGCCCTTATTCCCGAAAGAGCCGGAAAAGAATCAAATTCATCCTCAAGTGATTTGATCAATAAAATTTTTGAAGAGGAAAAAATGGCAAATCCCGATATGGAAATCGACAAAAAATTAGTAGCCAAGGGAGTTGAGGCAGTACTTTTTAAGACTATAAAAAGCAATATTATAAAAAATAAAAAAAGGCCCGATGGTCGCGGAATTGATGAGGTCCGTCAGATAAGTTCCCATGTTTCTATTCTTCCAAGAACTCACGGATCAGCAATTTTCCAAAGAGGAGATACACAGGCATTAACAGTTGCCACATTGGGCTCCCCAAAACTTGAGCAGCTAGTCGAATCTGCAGGCGGAGAAGAAACAAAAAGTTATATGCATCATTATTCAATGCCTCCTTATTCTGTGGGAGAGACGGGAAGAGTCGGATTCCCTTCAAGACGTGAAATCGGGCACGGATCTTTGGCCGAGCGGGCACTTCTGGCAGTTATTCCAAAACAGGAGGTATTTCCTTATACAATCAGAGTAGTTACCGAAGTTTTATCATCCAACGGATCAACTTCTATGGCCGCAACTTGCGGTTCAACCTTAGCGCTTATGGATGCAGGAGTTCCTATAAAAAATCCTATTTCAGGAATAGCAATGGGTATGATGTCGGATGAAAAAGACAGCGTTATTTTGACTGATATTTTAGGACTTGAAGATTTTTCAGGCGATATGGATTTTAAAGTTGCAGGATCAGCGCAAGGAGTTACAGCAATTCAGCTGGATGTGAAATCATCAGGTTTAACCATGAATCAAATAAAAGAAACACTTGAAAAAGCAAAAATTGCCCGTCTTTCAATTTTAGAGAAGATGCTTTCTGTTATGCCAAAATCAAGAGGAGAAGTTTCCCAATACGCGCCTAAAATTGAACTTATTCATATTCCTGTTGAGAAAATCGGGGAAGTAATTGGTCCGGGAGGGAAAATCATCAGAAATATTATTTCTCAAACCGGTGCAACCGTTGATGTTGAAGATGATGGTTCTGTGGCAATATCAGGGACTACGGAAGAAGCAGTTCAGAAAGCGGTTGAATGGGTTCAGGGATTAACTAAAGAGATTGTTCCGGGGGAAGAATTTGAAGGAGAAGTAAAGCGAATTCTTCCTTTTGGTGCATTTGTCGAGATGCTTCCGGGTAAAGAAGGTATGGTTCATGTTTCACAAATGTCTTCAGAATTTGTCAAAAACCCAAACGATATAGTTTCAATCGGGCAAAAAGTAAAAGTAAGGGTACTTGAGAAAGACGAACAGGGCAGATTAAATCTGTCGATGTTGTTTGGAGAAGATGCGCAGGGACGAGATCGTCAATATCAAACCCCTCAAAGTTCCGGTGGAGTGCGGCCCGAAAGACATATGCACGAAGACAAAAATTTTCAAAGAAAATCTCCTGCGGAAGAACATCCATTGGCGAGGCAATTTAAAAGAGAAAGAGCACAAGAGAGAAACAATAGGGGAGGTTTTCCTCAAAGAAGACCACGCTTCAGAAAAGACACCTATTAATCTTTATTTGTACATCTAATTCTTCTTGTTGTATTATATTAATATATGGATCAGAATCTGAACCTCGAGAGTCAGATACAAAAGCTTGAGGAAAAAGTAAAATCTTTACAATTACCCCAGGATCTTTTAGAAAAAATAGAGGGAATGGTATTGCTTCTTCGAACAAGTCTTAAAACCGGTAGTGCCTCATTTATAAATTTTGAGAGTGTCTCGAATTATATTAACTGGATTATTTCATTACCATTTAATAAAGAGACAAAAGATGTTTTAGATTTGCATCTTACAAAGCAGATTTTGGATAAAAATCATTATGGTCTTGAAAGCGTAAAAAACAGAATTATAGAATATCTTGCGTCTATTATTTTAAGTCTTCAGCAAAATACAACCGGTGGTATAATACATGCGCCGATACTTTGTTTAATCGGTTTAGTTGGAACAGGAAAAACAACACTTGCCTATTCTATCGCAGAAGCTTTGGGCAGAAAATTTGAAAGGATTCCCTTTGGGGGTATGGGGGATGCAAGGGCATTGCGAGGTCAATCGCGTGCCTTTGCCGATGCAGAACCGGGAGCAATTATAAAAAAACTAGTTCATGCACAAAGCAGAAACTCAGTTATTCTTCTTGATGAGCTGGACAGGGTTACGGAGTCTGCCCGTGCAGATATTATGGGAGTATTGGTTGAGCTTTTAGATCCTGAACAGAACAAGGCATTTACCGATCATTATGTAGATTATCCATTTGATCTTTCCCGTGTGTTATTTGTCTCAACTGCCAATAATACAACCAATATTTCAACCGCAGTTCTAGACAGACTTGAAATTGTACAGATGCCTTCTTATTCGGATGAAGAAAAAATCTCAATTGCCAAAAGCTATTTATTCCCCAAAATTCGTAATCAAACAGGACTTTCAGAAAACCAATTACTTATTGATGAAGCAGTCTGGCCATCTGTAATAAGACCTTTGGGGTTTGACTCAGGTATAAGAAGTCTTGAAAGAACAATTGATGGTATCTGCAGAAAAACAGCAAGATATATAGTAGAAGGTAGAGTTCCTCATGGCAGTTCTATTCATGTGACTACAGAGAATATCAAGCAATTTTTACCAAGTTAATAAGAAATCACAAATCCAAAATAACAAATATCAAATAATATATAAATTCAAATAGTCAAAATTCAAAACATTTTTGATATTATAGTTTTATATTTATAATAACGGAGCGGCTATCCGAGGGTTTTTAACCCTCGGCTGCAAAGCCCTTGC
>Ga0066639_10001034_pt1 | contig 24908 bp, 21 predicted proteins | sample CryGeyCG2114_010_2_FD_59504 | JGI IMG/M metagenome (GOLD analysis project Ga0066639, IMG submission 59504) | Groundwater microbial communities from aquifer - Crystal Geyser CG10_big_fil_rev_8/21/14_0.10 | ecosystem: Environmental > Aquatic > Deep subsurface > Groundwater | place: USA: Utah...
TGAATATACAGCTAACGTAAACGCGTTGGGCCCTTTGCGTATTCTTGAAGCCATACGGACGCTGGAGCTTCCTATTAAATTTTATCAGGCAAGTTCTTCGGAAATGTTTGGTAAAGTTTTATCAATACCGCAAAACGAAAAAACGATTTTCAATCCGCAGTCGCCATATGGGCTTTCAAAGGTTTTTGCTTTTTATATTACTAAGATTTTTAGAGATAGTTATAATATTTTTGCTTCAAATGGAATATTGTTCAACCACGAATCTCCTCGCAGAGGATTTAATTTTGTAACAAAAAAAATCACTCTAGGATTAGCAAGAATAAAAATAGGAACTCAAAATGTTTTAAGATTAGGAAACTTGGATGCAAAGCGGGATTGGGGATATTCAAAGGATTATGTAGAAGCAATATGGAAAATTTTACAGCACAATAAGCCAGATGATTTTGTTATTGCAACTGGAGAAACTCATAGTGTTAGGGAGTTTGTTGAAGAAGTGGCACAGCATTTTGACATTGAAATTGAGTGGAAAGGAAAGGGTTTAGATGAAAAAGGAATTGATATAAAAACAGGAAAAATAATAATTGAGATTGATCCTATTTATTTTAGGCCATCTGAAGTCCAATTTTTGCAAGGTGATTCATCTAAAGCGCAAAAGACTCTTGAATGGAAACCCAAGACAACTTTTAAAGAACTTGCTAAAATTATGGCAGAGGCGGATTTCAAGTATGCGCAAAAGGAAGCTTCTCTTGGTTATCCAATTGTTACTCAAAAAAGGTATTATATAAAGTAATATAATATTATGGAGGAAATTTTTTATAAAAATAAGCTCATTGGTATTCGGGTTAAGCATATGCCTAATGGTACTGTTCCGATTACCAATGAGAGAGAGCCGTTGCAGGCCCTAAGTTTGCGCTATAAAAAGAATACTCATATTGTTGAAGCTCATTTTCATGCTCAAAAGAATAGGTCTGCGAATCAATTACAAGAGTGTCTTGTTGTTATAAAAGGAAAAATTAAGATTGATTTATACGGGCAGGATAAGAAATATTTTAAGAGTGTTAATATTAAGAAAGGGGAGTTGTTTATTCGTTTAAGTGGGGGATATAAAGTTAGTTTTTTAGAAGATTCAGAGATTTTTGAGTTTAAAAACGGACCTTATAAAGATGATAAGGTTCTTATATAATATATAAATTTTTTTATTAAAGAATAGAGACTTATTAATTTGTGTCTATTTTTTTGTGCAATATAAATTAACAAAATCCGCATCTTGTGTAATTTGATGAATTGAGCTTTTGCTTGAAATTTTATCTAAACGATTTTGTCTAATCGAGAATATATTGAAGCCGAATTGTTCTATATTTTTTAAAAAGTCATGATATTCAATGTGCGCAAGCTTTATATTTTCCATACAGAATTCTAAAACAATCGCAATATTGGGATTGTTTTTAAATATTTTTTTCATTCCATGTAGTGCTATATATTCACCACCTTCAATATCTATTTTTATAATATCAATTTTATTTATTCCTTTACGATTAGCAAACTCATCAAGTGTGATAGTTGGAATAGTAATTTTTTGGCTACGAAATTCGGCAGGCACAGTACTATGACAACCGCTTTTGCTGTTGCTGTGAAAAAAATCAATTGTTCCAATAGAATCAGAAATAGCTACTTTGCAGAGTTTTGTGTTTTTTAGATGCTTGGTATTTTTATTAAGCAATTCAAAATTTTCGGGATCTGCTTCAAATGCATATACTGTGCCTTTTTTTCCTACTAATTTTGAAAAAATTTTTGTAAAATATCCAATATGTGCACCAATATCTATGACTATCATTCCTGGTTTAATAGTCTTTTTAAAAAAGTCAGTTGTTTCTTTTTCATATTCCTCCCAAAGCATATTAAGCTTCCATTTTCTTATATAGTACGCGGGAAATGAATATCTTTTTATAAAACTATAAATATCTGTTACTGTATCTAATATAAAATATATTAACTTATCTATCAATGGAAAGTTAATATATTTTCTATAAATTTTTCGCAACTTACTTACAAAAGGCATATTAAGCTAGTTTTAGTTTTTTTGCTGTATAGTCTATAATAGGTAAAAGTTCGTTTGTTTAATGCCTGCTAATTTATCCTAATGGCACTGTACTAGAAACATGTTCTTGATTAGGGTATTTTTGTGAAATATAATCAACATCTTCTTGTTCCATCTCCCAGTTAATAGCGCCAAGATTTTCTTTTAAATGTTTAAAATTAGATGATTTAGAAAGCGTTATAACATTTTTCTGTGATATAAGCCAATTAATTGCAATTTGCGCTGGTGTTTTATTATATTTTTTGCATAATTTATCTATTATAGGAATTCCTTTTTCAGCAAGAGCTCCTTTTTGAATCGGACGGTATGCAATAAGCAAGGTATTATTTTGTTGGCAATAATTTAAAAGTCCTGAGCACTGTGGCTCTCTGGATTTGAGATTGTAATGCACTTGTGTTGCGACAATAGGAGATGATGTGTATTGCGTTGCTTCTTTATGCGCTTTAACTGTAAAATTTGATAATCCAATATTGCGAATTAAGCCACGCTCTTTGAGTTTGTTCATTGCATCTATTGTTTCTTCCAAAGGAGTATTTGGATCATGCCTATGCAGTAAATACAAATCAAGATAATCAGTTTTCAGGCGCTTTAAACTTGCCTCGCACGATGCAATTAAATCATTGTAATGCATATGTTCAAGAAATGCTTTTGAAACAATAATAAGTTTTTCGCGGTCATATTTCGCAATTGCTTTTCCAACTATTTCTTCTGATTTTCCTTCTGCATATACTTCTGCTGTATCTATATGCGTTATTCCTTGTTCTATTGCCATTTGAATTGCAGCAATGTCACGTGCGTCATCATTATAATAATCTCTTTCAAGCCTACCACCCATCTGCCAGGTTCCGATTCCAAAGACTGGCATTTTGAATCCTCCTTTTAGTTGTTTTGTTGGAATTATCATATCATTGATATTTTATACTGCTGATTGCAAAAAATCAAATATTTTAGTATGCTTTGTAGCATATGTCTTGTTTTTTATGTAATAAAAATTTATATAGTATTATTGATTTTGGGAACCATCCGCCAAGTGACGCGTTTTTAAAAAAAGATGAACTTTTAGATGCTAAAAAAAAGTATCCTCTTGAACTTTGTTGGTGCCCCAAGTGCTGCTTGCTTCAGCTTAATTATATTGTTGATCCAAAAGAGCTTTTTTGCGATTACGCGTATAATACAGCTACCAACAATAGTTTGAAAAAAAATTTTTGCAAATTAGCGCAAAAACTTACAGAACGTTTCAAAATAAAAGAAAATGATTTAGTTCTTGATATAGGATCTAATGACGGAACTTTGCTTTCATACTTTGCACCTTATAAAGCAAGAATATTAGGAATTGACCCATCTAGCGCGACTAAGCTTGCCATACAAAATAATATTCCAACTATAGTGGATTTTTTTTCGCAAGATCTTGCCAAAAGAATTGTTAAGGATCACGGATTAGCAAAAATCATAATAGCTACAAATGTTTTTGCGCATATTGATAAATTGCATGATTTTATTTTAGGAGTATATGATTTGTTAACTGAAGATGGAGTTTTTATTACTGAATCTGGATATGCTTTGGATCTTATTACTAAATTACAATATGATTCAATTTACCATGAGCATTTGCGTTATTATTCTGTAAAGTCTTTAAAAATTTTATTTGAAAAGTTTAATTTAGAAATTATAGATATAGAAAGAATACCATCACATGGCGGTTCTATACGCGTGTATGCAGCAAAAAAGGGAAAGCATAAAATAAGCAATTCAGTAGATGAATGCATACAGCAAGAAAAAGAAGCAGGATTATATGAAATTGACATATATCGTGATTTTTCTAATAAGGTTAAAAAGAATAAATTAGAGCTTAAGAATATTGTTGCTGAAATTGTCGCACAAAATAAAAATATTATAGGCATTGGCGCGCCTGCTAAAGGCAATACTCTTATTAATTATTGCGAGTTTGGGCCGGATTCAATAGATTATCTTGCTGAAAAAAGTAAATTAAAGATTGGATTATACGCGCCTGGCAGCCATATTCCAATTGTTGACGAAGATCGTCTTTTTAGAGAGCAGCCAGATTATGCGTTAATGCTGTCTTGGAATTTAGCAGATGAATTGATTCCAAAATTGCGCGATATGGGATATAAAGGAAAATTTATTATACCTAATCCTGTCCCCAAGATTGTATAGAATTTTATAAAGCATAATTTAAAATATGCGAATCATATTAATTACCTCTAAACTTAATTTTGAAACAGCAGGCGGTTCTGTTATGGATCTTCATCTTAAAGCCAAAGGATTAAAAGATCTTGGTCATGATGTTGTTGTTGTGACTGCGTTTTCTAATGCTAATATTATAAATCAAGAATTGCCTTACGCAGTTAAAGAAGAATATATTAATTCTGTTGGCCTTTTGGGGATTCAGTATGGTGTATATCATATTATTAAAAAGTATGAAGCACACGCAGATGTTTTTTATATTGATGGGCATATTTTTTTATATGGAGCAGGTTTGTACCGTTTGTTTGGCGGAAAAGTGCCTATTGTCGCATTTTTTAATGTTAGATTAAATTGCTGGGCAGATATGCAGGATAATATTGTGGCTTCTGGTTTAAAAAAACTTAAAAAGAAATTTAGGGTATTTCTTGAGCATAGAATTGGCGTGCCAATTGCGAACAAGCTTGATGCTTTTATTTTTAATACTCCGCATGTGGCGAAACTTTATCACGATTTTGGGTTTCATAAAAAAAAGACTTCAATAATAGAGGATTTTGTTAATACAGAAGATATTATTAAACAAAATAATATAAATGATCAGAGCACAGCCACTATTATTATTTTTTGTACAGGACGTATGATTAAAGAGAAGGGTTTTGATTTGGTTATTGATGCGTTTTTAAAGCTTAACCATAAAGAAAATTGTCGCGTAATTATGAGTGGCAGCGGGCCAGATGAAGCTCGTCTACGCAAGCTTGTTAAAGATCTTGGTTTTGAACAATATTTTGAGTTTCCAGGATGGGTTGATAAAGATAAGCTCTCAAATTTTTTTAGAAACGCAGATATATTTATTTTTCCAAAATGGTGGATAGAGTATGGCTCTGCACTTCTTACTGAGGCAATGGCTTTTGGAATGCCTTGTATTATTCCATCTGGTGGAGCGCTTGAATGGTTAACAAAAAATTCTGCCTTAGTATTTAAGCCAGATGATGTAAATGATTTATCCTATAAAATGCAAAAGTTAATAGAAAATAAAGAGTTGCGCGTGAATTTATCAAAAAAGGCTTTAAGTAGGGCAAGAGAGTTGGATTATAGAATTTTATCTAAACAACTGGAAGGGATCATTTCTGTTTAATTTATTAAAGAGTATTTTTTAGATGTTCTATAAATTAAGTTTTTTGCGAGTAGGTCTACAAGCGGTTCAATTCCTATTTTTTTATTTTCAAACTTACTTTCTCTTTCCCAAATCTGAGGAAAATCAACATCAACTGATTCTAAAAATAGAATACTAATAAATTTTATAAGTTCATCTTCGTCATATTTATAGTTTTCAAGCTGATTTTTTATTAGAAATGGGAGTGTTTCGTAAGAGTGGCATCTTTTTACAAATGATAGATTATTGAAAAATACATCACCAAATGTTATTACTGGTTTTTTAAACATAACTGCCTCCCATCCCGAAGTTCCTGTAATTGTTGTAACTAGTTTTGAATTTTGTATTAATTCAAAACTACTTGTTGATGGATTTATGATTTTAACATTTGGAATTTTTTTCAGTTCTTTGTAGTATTTTCTTGGTCTAAAAGCAACCATTCTAGGATGTTCTTTTACATAAAGTTTAAATCCAACAGGTAAAGATCTTGCAATTTGTTTTATAACATGAATTTGATCTTGAAAAAATTGAGCATGTAGAAGAGTAGCAATTTCTGGATTCATGTGAAGAGGAAAATAAGCATATGGCTTTTTTAAATCAAATTTATCATAAAGATCCTCTATTCCAATTATATTTCTTAATTTTCTTTTTAGCTTATCTTTTGTATATCCCCAAGCATGTATATAAGTGTAGTCATGCCGGTTTTCTGAAGTAAATGATTCATAAGCTGTTCTTATAAGCCAGTATAATGATTTTAAAAATTTTTTAGGCATTAAAAATTGAAATTGTTTTAATCTGTCAATTTGTTGAAATTTAGGCGCTGAATAAGAGTCGTATGTTTTTGGGGTATTTCTAAATTTTTCTAAAAATTTTTTTGCTTCTTGAATTGTATTTTTATTAATTTTTTTCTCTTTGTATTCTTCGAGTATTGAACGCATACCGTCTTCTTGCAAATATGAGTTGAATAGAGTGAGTTTATTATCCATACACGCTTGCGCTATATGTAAAATTTTAATTCTTTTCTTTTTTGCTATTTCATGCAAAAGAATTCCTCCAACACCTCCGATTGCAGAGAAGACGATACAATCTGGATTTTCTCTTTCAAGAAAAGAAATAATTAATTTTGCTTTTATTTGAAGAATTTTTAGCATTTCTTCGTGAGTATATTTTGGAGTATTATACGGATATTCACGTACGTGTTGATTGTGCATTAAAACTCTGTCTGGAATAATATAATGCCACAAATTAGGCATACCATATTCTTTTTCTAAGTTTTTTAGAAATTCAAAATCAATAACTTCATTTTTATAGTATTTATGTATTTCTTCATCAAGAAGAAGAGAGCTGTATTCAATATCTTTTTGTTTTTTTAAAAAATTATAACTATCTCTTGCATATACATATCCGCAGAATTCTTTTATGTTATATTTTTCTTTTAGAATTATTGCCATTGCATGACCTACATATGCAAAATTTCTTTGAAGTAAAAAACAGATTTTCATAGTTTTTTGGGCAAATTTTTATTGTAAATAAATTTTAGTATCACTTAATATATATCTAAAATATTGCATAAAGTCAATATTTTTGTTATTATTTGGTAATAAATTATTATGATTATATTAGGAATCAACGAAGACCATAATTCTACTATTGCTATCGTTAAAGATGGGGTTGTTTTGTATTCTTCATCCGAAGAAAGAATATCAAGAGTAAAAAATGATGTGGGATATCCTTTTCAATCAATTGCCAATGCACTTAAGGAGACTGGAATTAATGCAAATGAAATTGATTATGTTGCGTATACATGCAAGATAACCAATCCTTTAGATTTAAAAATTAAGCGCATAACTCGTTTTAAAATATCTGATTATATTCGTGAGATGCATGAATTTTGGAAACCTACTTTGATTGATAAATGTTCTTCAAAATTTTGGCAAAACATTATGCATGATTCGAGATTTAATATTCCAGAGCAAGAGTATTATGATTTTAGTTTTTTCAAGTATGCGCCTGAAGATGAGTGGAATAAAGAATTTCAAAAACAAAGGATTTCTGTTGTGGCTAAACAACTTGGTATTGATTCTAATAAGGTATTATTTATAAAACATCATACATGTCATGCTTATTACGCATTTTATGCTTCTCCTATAGATCATTTGTCTAAGACGGCTGTAATAACAGCAGATGGGTGGGGAGATGGAGAAAATGGGACAATATGGATAGCAGAGCATGGCAAATTAAAAAAAATTCACAGTACTTCAATGTGTAATTTAGCTAGATTTTATCGTTATGCAACCCTTCTTCTTGGAATGAAGCCATATGAGCACGAGTATAAGGTTATGGGATTAGCGCCTTACGCCAAAGATTATCTTATGCAACCAGTTTATGAAATATATAAAAATACTTTAGAAGTTGACGGAATTGATTTTAAGTGGAAAGAAAAGCCAGGTGATATGTATTTTTATTTCCAGAAAAAATTTGAAGGATTGCGATTTGATGGAATAGCAGCCGGTGTTCAGAAATGGATTGAAGATATGCTTGTTCTGTGGGTGTCAAATATTCTTAAATATTTGAATTCTGATTCTTTGGTTTTTAGTGGTGGTCTGGCAATGAATGTGAAGGCAAATAAAGCAATTAGTGAAATTCCACAATTAAAAGAATTTTTTGTTCCACCAAGCAGTGGTGATGAATCAACTGCTATTGGAGCTGCATTCTTTGTATCAAAGGAACATGGCCAAGATGTTTATCCTTTGGCGCATGGATATTTAGGTTATGAAGTTACTGATAGTGAAGTTAAATCTTTTATTCAAAATAATAATATAAAAGAGAATTACCAAGTTACAGAGAATGTGTCTTTTGATAAAATTGCCAAACTTTTAGAGCAGAATAAAATAATTGCGCGATGTGCGCACAAGATGGAGTTTGGGGCTCGCGCTTTAGGAAATAGATCTATTATTTGTAATCCGTCTAATTTTGACAATATTCAATTATTAAATGAAAAAATAAAATTTAGGGATTTTTGGATGCCTTTTACTCCTTCAATATTAGATTATCGTGCAACTGATTATCTTATTAATCCAAAAAATTTAAAAGCGCCATACATGACCATTGCATTTGATACAACTGAACTTGGACGCAAGCATCTTAGGGCAGCAATACATCCACATGATCTTACTGCACGCCCTCAAGTAGTTGAAGAAAAAGTAAATTATGATTATTATTCAATTATTCAGGCTTTTGAAAAAAGAACAGGGATAGGGTGTGTGCTTAATACATCTCTTAATCTTCATGGAGAGCCTATTGTGCGCAATACAGAAGATGCTTGGCATGTTTTTGTTGATTCAGGATTAGATGCGCTTTTGCTTAATAATGTTTTAATAGAGAAGAAGTAGTAAGATACAGTAACACTTATATATTAAATATGATTATTTAAATTGAATAAAAAATATGAAAGATTGTACTTATGGTAAATATTCTACTGGTTCAGGAGATATTTTGGAAAATGATAGCATGAAAGAAGTATTTAACAAAAATTCTATTAAGGCGTACGAAAATGAGATTGCGAATAATATTTTTAAAATGGGTATTAAAAATTTAGCCAATATTCATGTTATGAATATTGGCACAGGAAGAGAGGCAATTGCATTTTTAAATTTGGGAGCAAAATTTGTGTCTCATTATGATTATAGTAAAAATAATGTTCGCGGATTAAAAGAATATGTAAAAATAAATAATATCAAAAATATTTCATCTGTTTGCGCTGATATTGTAGATTATAAACTGGCAAATGGAAAATACGATTTAGTTTATGTACATGGAATAGTTCAACATTTTAGACATACTGGTAAAGGATTATTAAATATAATTCAATCAATTAAAATGGGTGGAAAGATGTGGTTATATTTTTATAGGTCAGGTACTTTTTCTCAATTTTGTCTTTATCTTATGAGGGATTTAACCAAAGACGTTAAAAATATTTACGAATATTATATTTTTGCATTATTAATGAGTTCAAATAATGCTAAGCCCAATTTGCTTGTTTCGGGATTTATGGATAATTGTTTTTCTGAATATGCAAATTTATTCACCCCAGAATCATATATTAATTTTGTGGAAGATTGTGGAATGAAAATAATAGGTTCATCTAAGTTAGAATTTCTTGATAAACATATTAACCACAAAGAGGCTCATCCTTCTGTGATATTGATTTGTAAAAAAATAAAACAACCTAATGGAGACATAAATATATTGTCTAAAAGTATAGACCAGCTAGACACTAGTTTATATTCTAATGAAGTTGTTGAACTTATAATGGAGTATAGAAAATTAATTATTTCTGATTCAGGAAAGATGGCATTAGCTTATAGAATTTTTAGAATCGAGAGAGAGGCACACGTAGATTATTTAGAAAAAGGATATTATGATATTGAAAAATGGTATAAATTATTAAAAGATTTATTTGTTAATATTAATTGTGGTCTATCTTTAGAATACATAGAAGATTAAGTAATTTTTGATTAACTTTCTTGCATGAAAAACATACGCATTATTCCTAGACTAGACATAAAGGGACATAATATAGTAAAGCCAGTTCAAACAGAGGCATTAAGAATTGTTGGCAATCCAAAAGAATTAGTTTATAAATATTACGAACAAGGCGCTGATGAGATTATTTACATGGATATAGTCGCAAGTCTTTATCGACGTAATATTGATTTTGAGTTTTTAAAGTTTGTTTGTGATGGGATTTTTATTCCTTTTACTGTTGGAGGAGGAATAAGAACTATAAAAGATATAAATAATGCTTTGAGATCAGGAGCTGATAAAATAGCAATAAATACTCACGCAATTAATAATCCAGAGTTTTTGTCTGAAGCAATAAGAGAATTTGGATCTCAGTGTATAGTTCTTTCTGTTGACGCAAAAAAACGTCCAAATGGAACATGGGAGGCATATACGGATGGAGGAAGAGAAAGAACTGGTAAGGATGCTATTAAATGGGTCTCTGAGGCGATAAATTTAGGGGTTGGAGAAATATTAATAACATCAATTGACATGGATGGAACAAGAAATGGATATGATATCAGTTTAATTGAACATATTTCTTCAATTTCTACTATGCCAGTTATAACATGTGGAGGCGCAAGTGGTCCAGAATCTATGTTAGAGGCAATTAATATTGGTAAGGTAGATGCGCTTGGAATAGCTTCAATCCTTCATTATAGTGATTTTCAGATCCCTACTTTAAAAAAATATTTATCAAATGAGGGTATTAATACAAGAATATGAGAGAAAGTGGAAAAATAGGAATAATAGATTATGGTGTTGGCAATTTATATAGTTTAATAAGGGCGTTTAAATATTTTAATGTCGAAACATGCGTTGTTGACAATTCTAATTCTTTGGGAGATTTTTGTGGATTAGTTTTGCCTGGTGTTGGATCTTTTGAATCTGGAATAAGAGGAATCAAAAAACGTAATTTATTAAAAGGAATAAAAGATTTTGCAAATTTTGATAAGCCAATTTTAGGAATTTGTTTAGGTGCTCAACTAATGTTAAGTCAAGGGCATGAATTTGGTGTTTTTGACGGATTAGATTTAATAAAAGGAAATGTTTTAAGGTTTTCAAATTTACAAAATAATGAGAAGATTCCTCATGTTGGATGGAATAAGGTTTATAGTAATAGCGAAAACTTATGGCAAAATACTGTTTTAGATTCTGTTGAGGAAAATTCTAATTTATACTTTGTGCATTCTTATTTTTTACAACCAGATGATAAAAATAATATTCTTTCTTTGTCTAATTATGGAGGATTTGAATTTTGTTCTGCCGTAAAAAAGGGTAATATATACGGATGCCAGTTTCATCCAGAAAAAAGTGGTAAAATAGGATTATTGATAATTAAAAATTTTATTAAAATTGTAAATGATTATGAGAAAAATTTTAGATAAGCAATTAATAAAACTTCCACAACAGATAAAATTTTGTACTAGATGTGTGGTTTCTAATCAGAGGCCTCGTACTGAATTTGACGAAGAAGGTGTTTGTAATGCTTGTCGTTATGCAGAAAGAAAGAAAAAAATTGATTGGGAAAAAAGAGAAAATGAGCTTGTTGCGGTTTGTAATAAATATCGTTCTAAAGATGGAAGTTTTGATGTAATTGTTCCATCAAGCGGAGGTAAAGATAGTGGATTTACGGCCCATACTCTTAAAACTAAATATAATATGCATCCTTTTTGCGTGACATGGGCGCCATTCATATATACTGATATTGGTTGGAAAAATTTTCAAAATTTTATTAATTCTGGTTTTAGTGATTTAAATTTTTTTCCAAACGGAGTGTTACATAGAAAATTAGCCAGAGTTGCTTTTGAATTAAAAGGGGATGCTTGGGAGCCGTTTGCTTTTGGACAAAAGGCGTATGCTTTTCATATGGCGATTAAATTTGGTATCCCGCTTATTTTTTATGGAGAGAATGGTGAGGTAGAATATGGCGGTTCAATGCAAAATGCTGATAAACCATATGAGTCTGTATCTGACTGGGAAGAATTATATTTTAAGGGTGCAGGCGTAGACGAATTATTAAAATCTGGTTATGAAATGGGCATTTTTACCAAAGAGGAATCAAAAAACAAAAATTTTGATTTTTATAGACCTCCAAAATTAAAAGATATAAAAAAACTTGGTGCACAAATGCATTGGCATTCTTATTATCATAATTGGGTTCCTCAAGAAAATTTTTATTATGCTCAAAAAAATACAGGTTTTATTGTAAATGAAGACGGACATTCTGAAGGTACTTATTCTAAATATGCAAGTCTAGATGACAAAACAGACGGATTTCATTTTTATCTTGGATATATAAAATTTGGTTTAGGCAGAGCAACTAGGGATGCAATGATGGAAATTCGATCAGGCCATATTACAAGAGAAGAGGGGGTTGCTTTAGTTCGCAGATATGATGGAGAATTTCCTAAAAAATATTTTAAAGAATTTTTGGAGTATCTAGATATTACTGAAGATCATTTTTGGGAGGTTGTTGACTTTTATAGGTCTCCTCATATTTGGAAAAAAGAAAACGGAAAATGGAAATTAAGACATCAAGTTAGTTAAAGTATTAAATTTTATGAAAAAGAAAATTTTGGCAATTATTCCAGCGCGGTCTGGATCAAAAAGAATACTTAATAAGAATATTAAGAATTTTTTAGGTAAGCCATTAATTGCTTATACTATTAGCCAGGCTTTAGATTGTAATTTTATTGATCGCGTTATAGTTGATACTGACTCATCAAATATTGCTAAGATAGCAATTAAACATGGAGCAGATGTTCCTTTTTTGCGCCCATCTCATTTAGCAAAAGATAATTCCAAAGTTGTAGACAGTATATTGTATCTTTTGGATAGATTAAAAAAGGAGGAAAAATATATTCCTGATTATGTTATTATATTACAGACAACTTCTCCGTTGCGCGAGATTGAAGATATTAAAAATTGCTGGAAGTTAATTAAAAAAAGAAATGTTTCTACTGTGCTAACAGTTTGTCCAACTCATCCAAGATTGTATTATTTAGACTCTAGAAAAAATTTAATTTTAGCTAATGGCTCAGAAAATCAATCAACTAATATGCAAACTTGGCGAGAGGCATATATATTAAATGGTTGTTTTGTCTATATTATTAAAACTGAGAGTCTATTAAAAGAAAAGCGTATTATTACTAAAAAAACTAAAGCTGTGATTTGTCCTAAATGGCGCTCTATTGATATCGATACCCCAGAGGAGTGGGTATTGGCTGAAATGCTTTATAAAAATAAGAAAAATATTAAAGCAAGAATAAAAAAAATATGAAATTAAGATTTTTAATATTAGGATTGGGGTCTATGGGCAAGAGGCGGATACGCAATCTAATTTTTAATAATGAGGAGAATATTGCTGGCTTTGATATATTACCAGAGAGAATTGAAGATGTTGGGCAAAAATATGGGATTAAAAAGATTCATAATTTTAATGATATATCTGATAAGGATTTTGATGTTATGATTATTTCTACTTCGCCAGAAGCTCATGGAGATTATATTAGATACGCGCTTGAGCATAAGAAGCATTTTTTTGTTGAACATCCTACTTGTGATGATGGATATTCAAATATTTTAAAAAATAAAGACAGTTCTTTTGTTAAAGCCCCTTCCTGCACATTTCGTTTTTATACGCCAATTAAAATGATTAAAAAGTTTTTAGAAGATGAAAAAATCGGTAAAATTTTGGCATTTCAATATCATATGGGTCAATATTTGCCAGATTGGCATCCATGGGAAGACTATAGAAAAGTTTATTTTTCTAAAAAAATAACTAGTGCCTGTCGTGAAATGCTACCTTTTGAACTTATTTGGCTGAATTGGCTGATGAATTCCAAAATAGATAATATTTCAGGAATAATTACAAAGGTTTCAGATTTAGAAATGGATGCTGATGATATAATTTTGGCTAATTTGAAGTATAAAAATAATATTTTAGGAAATATAATAATTGACGTAATTTCTAGAAAGCCATTAAGGACTTTGCGCATTTTAGGAACTGACGGGGTTTTAGATTGGGAAAGATTTGATTCAATAATTAAATTGTATAAAGCAGATACTAAAATAACAGAAGTTATAGAAGTGCCTAAAGGACACTCTGAAACAGGATATTTAAACGAAGAAGAAATGTATAATGAAGAAATTAAGGCATTTTTAGAGGCAATTTATGGACGATCTAAATACCCTTTTTCTTTTAAGGATAATTTATTAAATCTAGAAGTTTTGTCTAAGCTTAAGTTTTTATAACACATGAAAAAATCTTTTTTAAAAATAGGAGAAAATATATTAGGTGACAATAAGCCAGTTTTTATTATCGCCGAAGCTGGTGTAAACCATAATGGAAAACTTAATTTAGCATTGAAGCTTGTTGATGCAGCAGCTAATGCTGGTGCTGATGCGATTAAATTTCAAACATTTCATGCAGAGGATGTTGTAGTTGCGACCGAGAAAATGGTGTTGTATCAGAAAAAAAATACGCAAAAATCGACCACTCAGCTTAAAATGCTTAAATCACTTGAACTTAACGATTCATTTTATACGTTAATTATTAAAAGATGTAAACAAAAGAAGATACTTTTTCTTTCAACTCCGCATGGAGGATTTCAATCTATAGATTTTTTACAAAAACTAGATGTACCTGCATTTAAATTTGGTTCTGGTGATCTTACTAATATTCCAATTTTAAAATATGCTGCCCGTTTTAAAAAACCCATGATTCTTGGTACTGGTATGGCAACTATGATTGAAGTGCATGATGCAGTTACTGTTATTAAACGCGCAGGCAATAGAAAGATTATCGTATTGCAATGTACTACAAATTATCCATGTCCACTTGAAGAAGCAAATATAGCTGCAATGCAAACAATGTTAAAAAAACTTAATGTACTTGTAGGCTATTCAGATCATACACAAGGGTCGCAAGCTTCAATTATTGCCACAGCACTTGGTGCGTGTGTTGTTGAAAAGCATTTTACGCTTAATAAAAAATTATCAGGCCCAGACCATCAAGCTTCTCTTGACCCAAAAGAATTCAAGAATTTTGTGAAAGACATTCGCTCTACTTCTGTTATTATAGGATCAAAAATTAAAAAACCAACTAGAAGTGAAAAATATATAGTTAAAAAGATTCGAAAAAGTATTGTTTCGCAAAGATTTATAAAAAAAGGCGAGATTTTTTCAAATCAAAACATAAGTATTAAAAGACCAGGAACAGGATTACCTCCTAAAAAATATTATTATATTATTGGTAAAAAGGCAAAACGAGATATAAAAAAGGATTCTATAATTTCTTTTTATGACTTCTAAAACCAAAATTAAACGCAAAAAGCGAATTCTATATGTTTCTGGAACAAGGGCTGATTTTGGCATTATACTTCCTGTTTTAAAGGGGATTGATTTTAGTAATGATTTTGAGCTTTTAATTTATGCTACAGGAATGCATTTAATGCCTGAATTTGGAAATACAATTAAATATATAAAGAAAGAGTTTAAAAAAGTTAAAAAAATAAATTCTATTATAAACAAAGACGACCCTAAGGGTTTGATAGATTTTGCTAGTGATTTTTTTAAAAAAATTATTCAAGAACTTCACCGGGTAAAACCAGATTGTGTTCTTGTGCTTGGAGATCGTGTTGAAATGTTAATGACTGCAATAGCATGTACTTATCTTGGTATAAAAATTGCGCATATTCATGGTGGAGAAAAAACTACAACTGTTGATGATACTGTTCGACAGGCGATTACTAAGCTTTCTGATATTCATTTTGTCGCGACTAAACAATCAGCTCTACGAATTAAGCAATTAGGAGAAAAAGAGAAAAATATACATGTTGTTGGTGCGCCAGCTCTTGACACAGTCTTAAACAAAATTCTTCCTTCTAAAAAAGAATTATTCAATTATTTAAAAATTAATAGAATGCAAGAAGACATATTACTTGTCACATTGCATCCTATTTCAGAATCATGGCAGAGCGCTTCAAATCAAATGAAGAAAGTTATAGAAGCTGTAGATTTTTTTAATTTACCTGTAGTTATTATTTATCCAAATGCAGATCCAGGAGGCAAACAGATGATTCAAGTAATTAAACAAAAAAGAGATAATAATAATTTTTATATTTTTAAAAGTTTACCTCATGAGTATTTTTTAGCACTTGAGCGTGAATCATCTGTTTGGATTGGTAATAGTAGTGCTGGTATGATAGAATCAGCTTGTTTTAAAACTCCAGTTGTAAACGTTGGTAAACGCCAGGAAGGAAGAGAACATGGTAAAAATGTTATTAATGTTTCATATAATATAAAGCATATTCAACTAGCTATCAAAAATGCGCTTACTAATAAATTATTTAGATCAAAATTAACGCAAATTAAAAATCCATGGGGAAATGGTACTGCGTCGCAAAAAATTATTTCAATTCTTTCACGCACGTTTTTTATTTAAAACATATCTAATAAAATTTTTATATATTAATATTATGAAAAAAGTTTGTATCATTGGCGCTGGACAACATGGTCGTGTAGTAGAAAACATACTTACACAAAGCAAAGAATTTAAAGTTGTTGGATTTTTGGATGATAACGCAAAGAGCAAAGAGATTATTGGAAAAATAGATTCATTTTGTGAACTGGATCTAAAAAAAGTATATTTTTTTATCGCGATAGGAGATAATAATGTGCGTATGTCTATATTTGAAAATATTAAAAACGCTGGAGCGAAATTTGTTAATGCTATTCACAAAAAATCGTTTATTGAGAAATCTGTAGAATTAGGAATAAATGTTATGGTTGGAGCTTTTTCTTATATTAATATCAATTCTACTGTTCGTGATAATACAATTATTAATAATGGCTGTATTGTAGAGCATGATTGTGTTATTGGAAAAAATTGTCATTTAACGCCTGGAGTTATTGCAGCAGGAGAAGTGTCGATCGAAGATAATGTGTTTATAGGAATTGGCTCAACATTGCGCGACCGAATTCGTATTTCCAAAGAATGTGTTATTGGCGCGCAGTCAAATGTTGTTTCTAATATTGATAAAGTTGGTGTGTATTTTGGAAGTCCAGCGCGATTTATTAAATCAATATCTAAAAAATAATAATTATGTTTTATCCACTTGCTAAACCATGGATAGCAAAAGAAGAAGAGGGTGCTGTTTTAAAAGTTCTTAGATCTGGTATTTTAAGTATTGGCCCAAAAGTCGAAGAATTTGAAAAAAACTTTGCAAAAAAGATTGGAACAAAATATGCTGTTGCTGTATCAAGCGGAACTGCGGGCCTTCATTTGTCTATGGTTGCGGCGGGAATTTCTAAGGGCGACGAGGTAATTACATCGCCTTTTTCATTTGTTGCTTCTGCAAATAGTATCCAATATGTTGGCGCAAAGCCAGTTTTTGTGGATATTAATCCAATAACTTATAATATTGATCCAGAAAAAATTGAAAAGAAGATTACAAAAAAAACAAAAGCAATTCTTGTTGTTCATATTTTTGGACAAAGTTCAGATATGGATCCTATTATTAAAATTGCAAAAAAGTATAATTTGAAAATTATTGAAGATGCTTGTGAATCAATTTGTGCAAAATATAAAGGAAAAAATGTTGGAACTTTTGGCGAGTCAGCTGTGTTTGCCTTTTATCCCAATAAGCAACTTACAACAGGAGAAGGTGGTATGATTGTTACTGATAAAAAAGAAATATATGAAAAATGTTGTTCTTTGCGTAATCATGGAAGAGCATCAAATATGAAATGGCTTGATCACCAATATCTTGGATATAATTATAGAATGGATGAAATGAGCGCAGCAATAGGGGTTGAGCAATTAAAAAAGATTGAGAATATAATTAAAGAGCGAGCACGTATTGCGTCTTTGTACCAAAAGCATCTTGATACGTATAGTGGCATAGTGCAGGTTCCATATATTTTTTCAAATTGTGTACATACGTGGTTTGTGTATGTTATTAAATTGCTTAATGTTCAAATAAATAGGGATGAAGTAATAAATAAGCTAGAAAAAAAGGGAATTCATACAAAGCCATATTTACCTTCCATACATTTGTTTTCTTTTTATAAAAAACAATATGGATATAATAATGGAGATTTTCCTATCTCTGAAAATGTGAGTAAAAGTTCTCTTGCTCTTCCTTTTTATATTGGATTAAAAGAGGAGGACATTAAAAATATTTGCAAGATATTAATTCAAGTTATTGGTTCGTGTCGCAAGAATAATATGGTGAATAAAAATCCAAAAATTGCTCTTATTGGTGGAACTGGATTTATTGGAAATTATTTAGTTCAAAAATTGTGGAATAATAATGAGTCATCTTTAGTTGTTGTACATAAAAGCAAGCAAGATGATAGCAAAAAACTTCCTGGAGTTATTTATAAGAGAATTAATTTTAAAAGATTTGGTATGCAACTTGAAGGTGTTATAAAAGATATAGATTATGCTGTATTATTAACTCAGCCAGATAAAAAGATTATAAAGAATTTTATTTCTTCAGCCTCAAAATCTAAAAAATTAAAAAAGGTTATTTATGTTTCCAGTATTTTGGTATACCCTAGTTCACCTAGCAAGCAAAATGAATCAGTAACGCCTGATCCAAAGACTGATTATGAAAAACAGAAGATTCAGGAAGAAATATTTTTATCAGAATTTGTACACTCAAGACCAGTAAAACTATGTATTGCAAGGCCAGTTAATATATATGGAAGCGTAAAAGATAAGGGGATTGTTGGTCGTGTATTTCAGGCATTATTAAAAAACGATACTTTAACTATTAATGGAGATGGCAAGCAAGCGCATGATTATATATTTATTGAAGACGCAATTTCTTTATTAGAATTTTTAATATTTTTTGACCAAAAAAAGAAAATAGAAATTTTTAATATATCAAGCAATAAAGCATATACAGTCAATCTATTAATTTCATATATAGAAGATATAATTGATAGAAGATTGCATAGAATAAATGGACCCTCTTTGTCATTTGATAAACAAATTATCGGTGATAATAAAAAAATTTTAAATTTATCAAGATATAAAATGCCATATAATTTACTTGATGGATTAAAAAAAACAAATATTGACTTTTTTAGCAAAAAAGTGCATAATTAAGAATTATTTATTATCTTATAGTATGTTAAATGAATTCAAAAATAAGAGAATTTTAGTGACAGGCGGAACAGGGTCAATAGGATCTGAAATTGTTAAAGAGTTAATTAAACACAATCCTAAACAAGTGCGTATTTTTAGTAGAGATGAATCAAAACAATTTGAATTTGAAAATTCTTTACCTGAGAAGTCTCCTGTTAGATTTTTAATTGGAGATATAAGAGACAAAGATCGACTAAATTTAGCAATGGAAAATATTGATATTGTATTTCATACAGCTGCTTTGAAACATGTAACTTCATGTGAAAAAAATCCATTTGAAGCTGTAAAAACAAATGTTTTAGGTACACAAAATGTTATTGATTGCGCTTTTGAAAATAACGTAAGTAAAGTAATAGGAATTTCAACAGATAAGGCGACTGATCCTGCAAATGTTATGGGATGCACAAAGCTTCTTGCTGAAAAAATAATGTTAGCAACTTATTTTTATAAAGGGAATAAAAAAACGCAATTTAGTTTTGTTAGATTTGGAAATGTAATAGGTTCTCGTGGTTCGGTTATACCTTTTTTTCTCAAAAAAGCAAAACAGGGCGACCCTATTGCAGTTACTGACCCTAAGATGACTAGATTTTTTATGTCAATCCCAGATGCGGTCCAGCTTATATTAAAAGCCTCTGTTCTTATGCAAGGTCATGAAATATTTATTTTAAAAATGCCAGTAGCGAAGATTGGAGATCTTACAAAAGCAATAATTGAAATTATAAAAGAAAAGCAAAAAATAAAAAAAGATATTCCTATTACTATTGTTGGGGCTAGAAGTGGAGAAAGAATGCATGAAAAGCTTCTTACTAAAGATGAAGCAAAATCATCTCTTGAAACAGATGATATGTTTATTATTTTACCTTCTTATATGCCTGGATACGAAAATGAATCAAGAATATATAAAAATACAAAAAAAGCTCGCGTTAGTGAATATAGTTCAGAAAAAGTAAAAAAAATGAGCATAAAAGAAATTAAAGAAAAAATAATAAATAGCGGAATTATTATTTAATTAATATTTTATATGAATTTTAAAAATAGCACTATTTTAAATTTTCCAAAGCTTTTTAATAGCGCATTTGGAGCATATAAACTTCAAATTATTGCAATAGCAATTTTGAGTTTTATAAATAGCATATTTGAAGGCATAGGAATTAGCACTTTGATTCCTATATTTTCTTTTGTTGCAAAAGACGGAGCAAAAGGAACAGATATTATTTCTACATCAATAGAAAAGTTTTTTACATTTTTAGGAATTACATATTCTTTGCGTAATTTATTTATATTTGTGGCAATACTTTTTGTTTCAAAGATTGTTATTTTATTTTTAACAAAATATATTACTGCTTTTGTTGTTGCTCAATATGAAAAAAATACACGCGCATCTTTATTTAATTCAATGCTAAAATCTGATTGGTCATACCTTTCTAAGCAAAAATTAGGCCATTTAGATCAAATAATGACTATAAATCTTAATAATACATCAAGTTTATTTTTTGTATTTAGCGCATTTGTTTTAATTGTTGCTAAAATAATTATTTATACAATTATTGCTATTCAAATTTCAAGTATAATTGCTCTTTTGGCTCTTGTTGTTGGACTCATTGCTTTTCTTGTATTTAAGCCATTTTTTCATAAAACCAAAATTATTTCAGAAGAGTTGGAAATTCTTAATAGAGATACATCTCATTATACTAATGAAAATATTCTTGGAATGAAAACTGTTAAATCAAGTTTGGCTGAATTAAGCGTTTTTAAAAAAGCTAACGCATACTTTGAGAAAAAAAGAATTTTGAATATGAAATATGTTTTTATTCAAGAATCTACAAACGTTATTATTCAGTTTTTTGCTGTTGGTTTTGTTCTTGTTATGTTTACTTTTATGTATAAAGTTCTAGAATTTAATTTTGCTATTTTTGCGGTTATAGTATATGCGATTAATCAGATTTTTTTAGAGATTCAATCTGCGCAATATCAAATGCATAGAATTAGCGAGCGTGTCCCTTATTTATCTAAGTTACTTTCAGTTTTAGGCGAAGCAAAGAAATACATTGAGAAATCAGATGGTAAAAAAGATTTTTCTTTTAAAAAAGAAATTTCTTTTAATAACTTATTTTTTAAATATGAAACAGGAAAAAATGTTTTAGATAATTTAAATTTTAATATTAAAAAAGGAGAAATGGTTGGACTTATTGGCCCTTCTGGCGCGGGAAAAACCACAATAGTTGATTTGCTTCTTAGATTTTATAATTTAGACAGTGGAGATATTTTGATTGACGGAAAAAGCATAAAAGATATTAGTTTAGAAGAGTGGAGAAAAAATATTGGATATATTTCGCAAGATATATTTTTAATGAACGATACTATTGAGAATAATATACGTTTTTATAATCCATCTTTAACCCAAAAAGATATTGAAGAAGCATCAAAGCAGGCGCAAATTTATGATTTTATACAAACCATGCCAGAAAAGTTTAATACAGTAATTGGAGAGCGTGGAATATTGCTTTCAGTTGGGCAAAGACAAAGAATTATTATCGCGCGAGTACTTGCTAAAAAGCCAGAATTATTAATCTTAGATGAGGCAACAAGCGCGCTAGACAATGAATCAGAGTTTAAAATACAAGAGATTATTGAAAACTTAAAAGGAAGTATTACGGTTTTAGTGATTGCGCATCGTTTATCAACTATTATTAATTCTGATAAATTAGTTATTCTTGAAAATGGTAAAATAACAGAAACAGGGACACCAAAGGATCTTCTTGAAAACAAAAAATCATATTTTGCAAAAGTATATAATTTAAGAACTTAAGTTATGCGTATATTTTTAATTGGGTGGGAGGATTCTGTTGGCGGATTGTCTGATGTGGCACGTGGTTTACAAGAAAGATCGCATGAAATTATATATTGGGTTACTGGTCGTGAGGAAATAAAAAGAATAAAAACAGATTTTCCAAATACTATTTTTCACAACATTGACGATGCTTTGGCTAATATTCCTGCTCAAGATATTAATAGTTCTGAATTTTTTCCTGTTGGAGAAGATTTGATCAAAAAGTTCTCTGAAGCAGAATTAACTGTATTAACAATGATGAACAAAAAATACGAATCATTATTGATTGACGAAAGAAAACATTTTTATTATGAATTATTGCGCTACTGGAATGGTGTAATTATTAAACTAAAGCCAGATGTTATAATATTTCCTGTTGCTCCGCGCACTGTCTATGATTTTGTAATTTATTCTATTGCAAAATTGTTAAATATAAAGACAGTAATGTTTGAAACTACGTGGGTTGGGGATCGTTTAATAATTTTAAATGATTTTGTTGAGGGAAGTATAAAATTAAGAGATTCTGTTGAAAATTTAGAAGAAACTAGTAGCTCGTTTAATAACATAAGCAGTGATATTCGTTCTTATTATGAATTACAGCGTAATCCAAAGAATGATTCAACGCCGTCATATTCGCATGATTGGAAGCAAGATTATTCTGGTATAAATTTGTTTTTACGGAAGTTAAGAGTTGTGACGCGCGCTATGCGCGATGGCAGTATCTTTAGTAAATCATTCTCGCGTATTGCGCGAAAGATAAAAGGAGATCTTAAAACCGAATATTTAAAATTACAAGTTAATCCAGATTTTAATAGTAAATATATTTATGTTCCTTTAAATTACCAGCCAGAGAGAACAACTAGCCCACAAGGAGGGGTATTTGTTGATCAATTATTAATGATAGAGACACTTTCTTGTTCTGTTCCAGACGATTGGATAATATATGTAAAAGAGCATCCAACACAGTGGCTTCCTCGTGGAACAATTTATTTTAGCTATCGTTATAAAGGGTATTATGAAGCCATATCTAAATTAAAAAATGTTAAAATTATTCCAGTTGGTGTTGATACCTATAAAGCCATTAATAATTCACAAGCTGTAGCTACAGTAACAGGAACTGCTGGATGGGAAGCGGTATTGCGCTCAAAACCAGCTATTGTATTTGGTTATCCTTGGTATAAGCATTGTGACGGAGTATTCTATGTAAATGATGTTCAATCATGTAAGAGCGCTATACAAGAAATCAAAAATGGATTTTCTATTAATCAAAAGAAAGTTGCTTGTTATCTAACAGAATTAGATAAAGCAAGTGTGCATGGTTATTTAGATCTACAAGGCGAAAAAGTATCTTTATTGATTAAAGAAGAAAACATAAGAAATATTTTAGGAGCGCTAATTAATGAAATTAAAAGCTAATTATTATGTATAATATTTTTGATAATAAATCAGTATTAATAACTGGAGGTACAGGATCTTTTGGTAAAAATTTTGTTAAGTATTTATTGGATAATTCTAATGCTAAAAAAATTATTGTTTTTAGTCGCGACGAACTTAAGCAGTCTAAAATGCAGAAAGAAATTAAAGATGATCGTTTAAGATTTTTTATTGGTGATGTACGGGACTTAAATCGTCTCCAGCGCGCGTTTAATAAAGTTGATATTGTTGTTCATGCAGCTGCTTTAAAGCAAGTTGATACAATTGAATACAACCCTTTTGAAGCAGTCAAGACAAATATTATTGGAACACAAAATATAATTGATGCTTCAATAGATCAAGGAGTTCAAAAAGCAATTCTTATATCTACTGATAAAGCTGTTGAGCCAGTTAATTTATATGGATCAACAAAGATGTGCGCGGAAAAACTTTTTATCAGTGGAAACTCATATACATCAGGGCAGACAAAGTTTAGTTGTGTAAGGTATGGAAATGTCATTGGAAGCAGAGGTAGCATTGTTGAAACTTTAATTAAGAAGGTTGCTGGGGATACTGTACAAATTACAGACGAAAGAATGACAAGATTTTGGATAAGTTTGGAGCAAAGTTTTGCTTTGGTGATTTTTGCCTTAAAATATATGCGTGGAGGAGAAATTTTTATTCCAAAAATTCCTAGTATGAAACTTATTGATTTAGTTGACACGATTACTCCTGATTGTGATCATCAGATTATAGGTATACGGCCAGGAGAAAAACTTCATGAATCACTTCTTACAAAAGAAGAGGCATTGCATTCAGTTGAATTTGATAATTACATTGTGGTTATTCCAGAATTTAGTTTTTCAGGAGCAAATTATGATGACTATTATAAATCAGGAAAGAAGTTGGGAGATAGTTTTAATTTTTCGAGCGACAATAGTTCAAACTATTTAACAAAAGAAGAATTAAAAAAAATAATCAGTAATTTATAATATTTATGTTATATAAACATTGTTCAATTTGCGGAGCAAAATTAAAAAAACAGAAAAATGGAAATTTAGCTTGTACAAAATGTGATTTTGTTAATTATCGCAATCCAAGACCAACTGCAACAGCTTTAGTTTTATATAAAAATAAACTTTTACTAACAAAGCGCGCTAAAGATCCATTTAAAGGATGGTGGGATTTGCCAGGTGGATTTATTGATAGAGGTGAGAGTGCAGAAGATGCTGCCACTAGAGAGCTTAAAGAGGAAACTGGATTAAATATTAAGATAAAAAAGATTCTTGGAATTTATCCAGATGAATATATTTATGGATCAGACTCGTTTCATACATTATGCATAATATATATTGCAACGTCAAAGTCTGGTTCTCTAAAAGCTTTAGATGATGTGTGTGAGAGCAACTGGTTTGCAAAAAAAGATATACCTAAAAAAATAGCTTTTAAAAGTAATCAATTAGCAATTAAAGAATTTTTAAAAATATGG
>Ga0066639_10001035_pt1 | contig 24904 bp, 29 predicted proteins | sample CryGeyCG2114_010_2_FD_59504 | JGI IMG/M metagenome (GOLD analysis project Ga0066639, IMG submission 59504) | Groundwater microbial communities from aquifer - Crystal Geyser CG10_big_fil_rev_8/21/14_0.10 | ecosystem: Environmental > Aquatic > Deep subsurface > Groundwater | place: USA: Utah...
TACTTGATCTAACAAGCACTTTGACTAGTTTAACAGACGCTGTTCTAGTCTAGTACCTATCCAAATATAACAATTTTAGCAATTGAGATTTGTTTCTAGGGTGCTGGGGTTGGGATGGTGATGGTGGTGACGTCGGCGCCGGTAATTTGTCCGATCAGTTGGAGTATTAGCCAGGAGGCGGCGACCAGGACGGCACCGATGATGGCGTACTGCAAGATATTGCGGGCGGCTTCGGTGTTTTTGGGATCACCACGAGATTGAATGTATTTAAAGCCACCAAAAATCACCATTATCAAAAACACAATACTGGCTATGGGGGCAAGTATGCTTATGATGTTTTTTATAACAATGGCAGCATCGCTAATCTGTGCCGGTTCCTGGGCGTAAACAGGCGCAGAAAACAAAACCAGCCACAAAACTGCTAGGAAACTGTAAAGCATGTTGCTTTTTATTGCGCGTTGAATCTTGGTATCGCGACGTCGCCTGTAATGACGTTAACGTTAAAGAACAGTTCGACTATTCTAATGAGGGCGTAGGCTACCAAAATAACAACTAAACCAATTAAAGCGGCAGTAATGGTGTTTCTTGCTTTTTCGACAGACTTTTCATCGCCACCGGCCATGATCCAGCGGATGCCGCCGATTAAAAGCATGATAAAGGCAATGACAAAAGCCAAAAGAAGAATGAATCTGATAATACCTCGAACAATTATAATTGGATCATTGATGTCCGCAAGTTGGGTAGGTACAAGATTCGCGGCGAATGCTGCAGCCGGTAGTGCAAAATAGGTCGAAATTGCTGCAAATTGAATGATTTTTTTAGTTTTATTTAACATGTGTGTTCACCTCCTTTGAGTTGCTAAACGACTAAAGCTTAACGACTAACGTCTTTTGTAATTGCTTTAGTCTTTAGTCATTTAGCGTTTAGCATTCTAGATTCTCGGCAGGCTTAAGCCGCCTGAGATAAGGTTAACTCCAAAAAACAACTCAACTAATTTTATTATAGCAAAGGAAGACATGACAATTACCATACCAATCAGACCCCAGTAGATGCGGCTCCAGGCAGTAGAAATGTTTTTTGGGTCGCCGCCTGCGAAAATAAATTGAAAGCCGGCCAGAATTATCCAAATAAGGTCGATAATAAAGGCCACGATCAGAAGAAGCTGGATGCCGTTTCGGACAATGCCGGCAACAAAAGAGTTTTCGCCGCCGGAAGGAATTGACGGCAGGTTGGTATTGTTGATTATGCCGATGGCGGCGGGGGTGGCGGCGGAAATATTGCCGGCAAAGATAGTTAGGGAGATTAGGGTTGTTAGGGTGATTAGGGGGAGGAGTTGTTTGGGTTTGGGCATTTTTAGCTTATTGGAATATTGGATATTAAGATATATTGAACAACTTGGACGATGGCAAAAGCAAGTGCAATTACAACTAACCCAACTAGCGCGTAAAATATAGAGTTTCTGGCGGCTGCTAATTTTTTAGGATCACCGGCGGCGGTGATCATTTTGATTCCACCCATTATGATAAAAAGAATGGCTCCAACTGCCGAAATCACAATAAAAATTTGGATAATGTCACTGAAAAGCTGGCCGACATTGTCGAAGCGGCCCGCAGGAGAAAAGTTGGCTTGAATGGGGATGGTTGCGGCAAGTAAGGTGTTCATAGGTAAAAGGCGAAAACAATTAGAAATTGTTAAATTGTTACATTGCTATATTGTTATCTTGATCAATCTAACGATTTTAGCAATCTAGCAATATTGCAATCTATCTCAGAATACTCCTGTTCCTCCTAATATTAACTTATCCACCAGCTGTGTGAGCGCTATCGCTAGGATGACAATGACTAACCCAACTATAGCAAAGGTTAAACGGCCTTTGGCTTCTTCGGCTCCCTTTGGGTCGCCGCCAGAACGGACGAATTTCCAGCCGGCCAGAACGATGTAAAAAACAGCAAAGAAACCGACGATGGAAAGAATTGGAGTCAGGATTATATTGATAATTGTTGAGGGAAGCATTTGAGGATTCAAAGCGGTTATTGCTGTTGCGGGATTAGCGGGAAGGGCGTAGGCGGCGAGAGCAGAAGTGACAAATGACAACTGACAAATGACAAATGACAAAAGCACAACTGCCACTAGCGATTTGTTCTTTGCGTTTAGCGATTGTCGTTTCGCGTTTGTCATCATTAGAACGGGTTTGTTGGTAAAAAGGTAACGCCAATAAAGCGCAGGATTAAAACTGAGAGGATTAAAAAGAGCAGTCCGGAAACGGCGGCGATGATCATTTCGCGGCCGGCGGCGACATTTTTGGGGTCACCTCCGGACATTAGGATTTTGATCGAACCAAAAACCATGATAATTAGGGCAATGCCGCCGGCCAGACCGATGGCAATTGTCAAAACCCGTCCGGCAAAGGCTGTTGGGTCACCGGCGTTTATTTCACCGATTGCCGTTTTGCATACTCCTCCGGGGCAGGGGTTTTCGCCCGGATCGCCTCTTAAGTTCCCATCGGCACTTTCCGATATAACAATACCCCCGTCAGTGATTTTTATGGTGAAGGTTTTGAGCATGCTATTTTCTTCGATAAATCCGACACCGAGTGTATATGTGCCGTTTTGGGTTAGACTAAACGTTCTTTGGGCGCTTCCGGAAGGTGGAACTGGTAAGTTTGTCGGGTTACTTGTGTTTATGTTTGTCCCATCCGGAGCTTTTCCCTTAAGTTCAAAGTCGTATGTGTTCCTAGCTTCGGTTCCTGGTTGGCGTAATCCGGTAATTGTTACCGTAAATGATTTTCCCGAATTTGTGAGGGACACATTGATTTCGGACGAAGAGGCGGGTTGGACTTTGAATGATTTGTTGCCTAACTCTTTTAGCGTGCCACCCTGTTCTATGGATATTAGAATTTTGTAAGTTTTGTTTACATTAAACCAGTTATTACCAGAGCAATCCGTCTTGACGAAATTGTTTGCTGCGCCACAGACGGTTAGGGTTATCGAGGAACTTGAGGCGGTAATGTTACCTAAGGATTGTTTGTTGCCAGAACCGCTTTGTACACTTGTGAAGAAATATTTAGTACCGGGAACCAGACTTGAAAAAGTTACTGTTGCGGTTGGGGTGTTTTCTGTTACGGGATCTGGGCTTACATTTATTTCTACGTTCGCCAAAGCGGGTGTGACAGCGACAAAAAGAAAGGCTGTAAATAGGATAAGTCTTGTGATGGTTGATTTGAGTAGCGACATCAATTTCAGTTTAGCATTGCCAAAAAGATTAGCCAAGTGAGTCGCTAATCGCTTAACGCTAAACGACTAACGACTAAAGCGAAGATCCTCGCCTCCGCGAGGATGACAATATGCAGTTGCGAATGCAACCGTATGCTTGTTTTGGTAAAATAGCCTTTACCTCTATGTACTTTGTTACTGCCATTTGTAAGCTTAAAGCCCGCCTTTGGCGAGGTTCGCCTTTGGCGACTAAACGACTAAAGACTAACGCAAAGAGTAAAGCGCTAAACGCTAAAGGACTAACGACTAAAGCAAACACACTTAAATCACTGGTTCCGGTTATGCTTTTGTCTTTCGTCCTTTGTCTTTTGTCATTTGTCACACCCGTGCGGGCCGATGAATATCAGGATTTACAGAACCAGATTAGCGATCTGCAAAAACAACTGGAACAGTCGAAAAACGCTACAACCCCACTTGAAGGACAAGTAAAAGACCTAAATGGTCAACTCGATGCAATTGTTTCCCGGATTGCTGTTTTGCAAAAAGATCTGCAAAAAAGTGAAGACGAACTGACTTTTAAAAAAGAGGTACTAGCCCGCACGGTGCGCGAGTTTTACATAAATAGTTTTATCGATGTGCCCCTGTTGACACTTTTTGCCAGCAACGATGCGACGGATACGCTTAAACAAATTGCGCTTCAACAGCAAAGTTCCAAAGAAAATAAGAACGTTATTTCGGAAATTGCCGGCAAAATTAGCAAACTGGCGGAGGATAAAAAGCGGTTGGCGGCGGCACAGCTGCAAGTGGACAGGCAATCGCAGTTTCTCAAAGGCGAAATAGCCAAGGCAAAATCTTTTCAGAGCGAGGTTGAAGGGAAAATATCTTCGTTGTCGGCCAGACAGCAGGAGATTTTGTCTCAAAGATTGGCAAGCTTAAATATTCCTAAATCAGCTTATACCGGCCAGGGAGGGTGTGTTGATGATCGTGATAAAGATCCGGGCTTTTCTTCGGCTTTTGCCTTTTTTACTTATGGAGTGCCTAATAGAATCGGTTTAAATCAGTACGGGGCTAAGGGAAGAGCGGAATCCGGGCAGGATTATGAAACTATTTTGAGGGCTTACTATAGTTTTGATTCTATTGGTGATAGTCCGGTCGGGACGATTGTTGTAAATGGCACAAATGAGTATGGCCAAACTTTTTCTTCTGAGTCGATGGATATTGATGATTACTTAAAGCATCTTTATGAAATGCCGACTGCTTGGGACTCAAAGGCGCTTCAAGCGCAAGCAGTGGCTGCACGTTCTTATGCTACAAAGGTTCAGTCTGAAAAAGGGTTTTTGGCGCCTTCACAGTCCGACCAGGTGGTAAAGAGGGAGATTAACGACGGTAACTGGCAAGCAGCTGTTGATGCAACGAGTAGGAAGGTAATGTTGCAGGGTGGCTCCCCGATTAAAGCTTGGTATTCTTCTACTCACGGCGGATACATTCTTAGTTCCGGTGAAATTGGATGGAATTCTACTTCCTGGACGAAGCATGCTACAGACACGACTTCCGGTTCTTCGGGCAGTTTCTCTGATTTACAATCTCAGGCTTATGATAAGGCTTCACCGTGGTTCTATTGTGACTGGGGATCAAGGTCCCAATATAATAAAACAGCTTGGCTAAAAAGTTCCGAGGTTGCCGATATTGTAAATGTTCTGTTGTTAGCATCACTTGATTCGTCCGCACGTGACCATCTTTATCAGGTAGACAAACCAAATCCGGCAGGGACTGACACTTGGAATGAGGATAAAGTCAGGCAAGAGGTAGCTGCCCGTGGCGGAAGTCCTTTCTCCTCGATTTCTTCCGTCTCTGTTTCGGCCGATTTTTCAGGGGGCAAAGTGTCAAATATTACTTTGACAGGGGATGCAGGCTCACATTCTTTTCCCGGGTCGGATTTTAAGACTTATTTTAATTTAAGGGCGCCTGCTAACCTTCAGATTGTTGGGCCACTTTATAACGTGGAACAGAAGTAGGGCATTAGATTTATCATTTAACATTTTTCATTTACCATCTATTTAAACATTTGATTATTGATCAATTGATAAATGAGTAAAAAAGACAGCCTGTTTCTCGCACTGCTCAAAATGAAAAATATATGTCAGATGTTAAATGCTAGTTGGTAAATATTTCTCTTGCCGGACCTTTTCTTTTAAATTGGGCAATGTAACAATTGAGCAATTGTGACATTTGTTGTTCGTTATAAACTTTCCCGGGCTAAAGCCTGGGGTATTTTCTTTCTCGCTCAAAATAAATTCCGTATTCTAATCTCCCTTTTTGGTGTTTTGGTGCTGACAAAGTTTTTTGTGGATCCAGATTTGGGTTGGAATTTAGTTATGGGAAGGGAATTTTTTAGGTTTGGAGAAATAGGCGGGCCTGATCATTTTTCCTGGACGATGCCTGGTTACTCTTGGCCAAATACTTATTTGGGGTACCAGATTATTTTTTCTTTTCTGTTTGATAACTTTGGATTTTTGGCCACGGCGATATTTTTTGGAATGGTTGGATCGGCGGCGATTTTGATTTTGATTCCCAAACGCATACCGGGAATTGCGATTTTGGTTTTACCGGTGGTTTTTGGTCTGGCGGCATCGATTTTGGGTTTAAGACCGCACAATTTAGACTTTTTGTTCTTTGCAATTGTGGTGAAGTTGATGGTTAGTCGGCGATTCGAATATAGGTTTTGGCCATTATGGTTTGTAATATTTTGTTTTTGGGCAAATGTTCATGCGGGATATTTTGTCGGTTTTGGAATTTTTGCTACTTATTTGCTGCTTACGACTATTGCTAAACAGCGATATTTGCGCCCCGGAATTTTTTTAAAACCCCTTGGCTTGATTACTCTTTGTTACTTGGCAACATTGATAACCCCTTTTGGTTTTTATACTTTTGGCAATCTAGTGACTAACTATGCAGGTTTCGATGGTTTTTGGAATATAGCCGAAAATCAGCCTACAATTTTATTTTTTCCACAAAGTATTTTGTTTACCCTTTCCGGTGTGCTTTTGGTTTGGGCATTAAAAAAGACGAAAGGCGATAAGTGGCCTTTAATACTGGTTTCGATTGCGGCTTTTATGTTAGCTTTTGTGTCATTTCTCTTTTTGGTTTATTGGACTATTTTGTTTGCGGTTTTGATGTTTGAAGTATTTGAGGGCTACAAATTGCCAAAGTTTATTTTGGTTGCAGGTAAAAGTTTTGTTGTGAGATTTTCGATTCTGGTAGCGGTTTTGGCTATTGCTCTTAATTTTGTGGCTAATTTACTTACGGGATATGATTTGCGCGAGCGCCTATTTTGGGATAATTATCCTGTGAATGCGCTTCGTTTTATGCAAAGTCATGGTTATACAAATAATGTTTTCAACAAATATGACTGGGGAGGGTTTGTGATTTGGCAGGCGCCACAAATGAAGGTTTTTATCGATGGGCGTATGACAGGCTGGCGGTATCCGGATGGCAGAGGAATTCTGGGCGACTATTTAAAGATAAGAAATGGTGATTGCGATCCACTTGCAAAATATGATGTAAGGGTTGTTTTGCTTGGAGCCAAAGATTCATTGAAATGCTTCGACAACTATAAAATTATTTATAGGGATAACACAGCGAAAGTTTTGGTGAGGCACTAGGTTCTAGGAATAAGGTCGGTCCTTAGCGGATGGTACGTTAAGGACCGACCTTGAATTTGGCGGTTGGTGATTCGTGGATATTCTTCGCGTATAATGGTTTCGTGGATCCGAGTGTTCCGGTAACTAAAAACCCATTTTCGACATATGCTATAAACCCCATTGGGGTTACATTTGAAAGCCAGGAGGCAGGAGAAGAGATAGTCTTGCTGTTAAGGGCCCACATTGTGACTTTGATTCCTTCGATTATTGCTTTTGCATTTTTGACCTTGCTTCCTGTTTTGATACTGGGAGCCTTGGGATTTTTTCAAATACCGATTGCCAGTTTGCTGGGGCCAACACAGTTTCTTTTGGTTTTGATATTTTGGTATATGTTGGTTTTTGCCTATGGGCTTTACAGGTTCATTTTTTGGTACTTTAACGTTTATATTGTGACCAACGAGCGGATTATTGATTTTGATTTTAAGGGAATTCTCAATAAACAAGCGGCATACGCCAAGCTGCAGCAAATCGAAGATGTTTCTCCGAAAATGATCGGGTTTTTCAGTACATTCTTTAATTTTGGGGATGTTTTTATCCAAACAGCCGGTGAAAGCCAAGAGTTTGAATTTGCTAAAGTGCCGCATCCGGATGCCGTGGCAACCAAGATTTTGGAAGAGGTGCGCAAAGAAGAGTCTGAAGCGCCGGGGGAGATACATTAATGCCAATTGAAAGCGTACCCAATTTACTTGCCGGTTTTAATCTTGGGGCAGGCTTTGGGGCAAAGATTTTTGCCGTGCTTTTTGTGATTTTTTATGTTGTGTTTGCGCTTATACTGTTTAGGCAGATACAGTTGATGGACAGATCCTTGCCGACACAAATTGCGCCATTTTTGAAATTCATCAGTATTTTGCAAATTGGGATAGGACTGGCGTTTTTGTTCGTGGTTATCGGGGCTTTTTAGCATGCAAGATACAACTGCCAAATATAAGTACCAAGTAGAGAAGATCGTTGGTAAAAAAAGCGACGGGGTGGGGTGTGGGGTTTTTCATAAAAACGTTGTTTTGCCGGATGGCAGTGACGGATTGGCTGTTGGTTGTGTGCGGGTTGCCGGAGACGGGGATCTGGACGAAATCACCCAAGATATTTTTAATTTTGAAGTGACAATTTTGGAGAATTTGGGCGGCGATGGGATTTTGGAGCCGCTTAAGGGCATTTATCCTAAAGTTGTGGCTTATGTAGGCGAGCGGAAGCTGGAGGTTAGCTTTGTTTTGGGGTTTTTCTATAAAGGCATTTGTTATTTGCTAAGGGGAGGGGAGGATCTTGTTGTTCAGGTTTTTGACCCTCCGCAAAGTTCGCAATTGGATATTAAAGCAGGTTCGGGAAAGCTGGAAGACAATCAAGTTTACATGATGGCCACCAAAACCTGTGTCGAACTTTTTGACTTTGGTGTTTTGACAGAAGGCGAAGCAGAATTGCCCGAGGTCATAGACGGGATGGCGACCGAGATAACGGCCATGGAAAATAGTGCCGATATCGGCGCCGTTTTTGTCAAAGTGACAAAAGATGATCGTACACCGGAAGACGAGGTACTGATTATGGAGGGAGAGGGGACGGAGGATGTAGCAGGTAAAGAGGGAGAAGAAGATTTAGAGGTTCGGGAGGGGAATGGTGATGTTGTGGAAGTGTTGTACGAGAAACAAGAAGAAATGGCAGTTTTGGATGCGGGTGTGGAAGAAGGAACAGCGGTTGGTAAGAGCGGAGGCATAGTGGGAAAATTCAAAGGTATTCCACGAATTGTTGGTAGGATTTCGGGAAGGATTGTTAAGGAAATTAAAGGGGTATTTAAAGGTGACAGAAGGGCCATTGGCAGTTTCCGTAAAAAGTTGGTTTTGATTGTTATTGTTGTTGTTTTGGTTTTGGGCGTTTCTGTGGGATTGGCGATAAAAAAGAGAAATGACGGGGTGCAGATGGCGGAATTTAAGACCCATTTTGAAGCGGCGAACAGAAAGTTTGACGAAGGGGCTTCGTTAATTGAACTGAATAAATTCCGGGCCAGGGAGATTTTGGTAGAAGCCCAGAATGAAGTGCAAAAGGCATTGGCAATTACCGAGAAGGACTCGGAGGCGATGAAACTTGCCTCTGATATCGAATCCAAACTAAAGGACGCAGATGTAGCCAATACCACGATTTTTGAAACAGTTGGAGATGTTTCGGAAAATATTAAGTCGCTTTCCATTTCCGGGAAAAGCCTGGTTGCGGTCGGAAACCAAAAAGCCTATCAGGTTAGCACCGGCGGCGGCGTAACTGATTCGATTTCCGATTTGCAAAGTACAGTGGCCGGGATTGTTTTTGACAGCAAGCTTTATTGGATAGATTCTGCCGGTGTTTGGCGGGAGGAATTGGGCGGCGGCACTAAAAGCAAGGTAGTGGGCAAGATTGCGGCGATGGATATTGGGGTGTTTTTTGGGAACATCTATCTTTTGAAAAATAACCAGGTGGCCAAAATTGTGCCTGTCGAAAATGGATATGCGGATCCATCCGATTATTTACAAAACGCCCAAAGTTTCAAAACCGGTTCCCGAATGGCGATTGACACCAATATTTGGGTAACAAATGGTGACAAGATTTTGAAATTCAACCGGGGCAAGAGCGAACCCTTTGAGATTGCGGGGTTAAGCGGCAAAATTGGCGAACTCGGACCAATCTATACCGATGGGAGCCTGGGTAATTTGTATGTAATAGATAAAGTTAATTCCGCGCTTTTGGTTATTGATAAAGACGGAAATTACAAAAAGACGCTGCAAGCCAAACAGCTTGTCGATGCAACGGATTTGGTGGTCAATGAGGCTGAGGAAACGGTTTATGTGGCGGTGGGGAGCAAGATACTATCAGCTTCGCTTAAATAATCAGTGAGTCGGTGAGTCAGAAGATCTGTGAATCAGTGTGTTCAGTGACGGTCAGTGAGAAAATTAATTACAGCAGTCACTGAGACACAGAATCTCTGAATTTACTGGCATACTGACATACTGATACACAGACTCACCGATTATTATTGTAATTTAGCCTCAAATTTGCTACAATTTGTTCTTGTTCTCTAGTAAAATTAATTTTGAATCAAGCTTTGCTTGTTCAAAATTTTCCTCTGAAGGGAAAGGGAATATCGAGAAAAGCTTTTAGCTTTTCTCCAAGTAATCAAGGGGGTGTATTGTTTCGACAGTACAGCACTTTAAAAACTGCAAGCCGAATATGATTCTAAGGTGCGTTAGGCCTTGAATTAAACTTAAGTGCTAAGAATAAAGCACAACAGCTGTTTGCTGCCTTAACCGGTAGCCAACAGTTTGCTTTTGCAGCTGCATAAGTAGTTTGCATAGCACGTCCATTTAGTTTTTACTCGGTGAAATTATTTGGGCGACAACTTAGCCGGGTGTAGCTACAATCGTGTGATCACCGGTTGTAGCGAAATTTAGATCTTTACCTGAATTTGCTTGTTAATCAGCTTAAAATTCAGGCGAGAAACAATTGACTAACTACGCTTGTAGATGTTTTTAAATGTGGTTGTTCTGTACCCGGCTCACAGCCGGCACCTCCACACTTCGCTCTGCTACGCAGAGCTTCGCGTGGCAAGCCACAATTTTTTACCAATATACATTTTGGTATCAGTTTTTGGAAGAAGTGTGTCCCGCGAAGCTTTAGCGTAGTGGGGCATCCTGGTAGAATTATTTAGTGCATTACGTATATATCTTGCGATTGACCGATGGGCATTATTACGCTGGATCAACGGCGGATCTAAAAAAGCGTTTTGCAGCTCATAATAGAGGTTTCGTTTCTTCAACAAAATCTAGAGTTCCAGCAAAACTGGCTTTCTACTGTGCGTTTGAAAACAAAGCAAAGGCGGTTGATTTTGAGCGGTACCTCAAGAGTAGTTCAGGCTTTGCTTTTAGGAATAAACGTTTAATTACTAAATAAGCTTTTTTGGGTTGGTTTTTGTGAGGTTAAGCAAGCCTCGTGCTATTATAAATTCATGCCTATTGGTGGACAAGAGACGATATCTCCAGCTGTTAAAGAAAATGTCGTAAAAAGAACTTTTGAGAGGGTAAAGACTCAGGGTCAAAGGATCGCTGAAAAATTAAGAACGAGACGGCGCGAAATTAATGATGATCCAGGCACACCAAATATTGATGAGGCAGCGGAAGGTGCTTTGCAGGGGTTGGCAATGCCCGAAAAAGTTTCGGTTGATAGGGTAGAGACTTCTGATAAACGTGGATTAGATGCATATAAAACAAAACCATTTGATATTGAAAAATTTAGATTAAAAATAGAAGAGTTAGGTTTGGGAAAACCTGAAGATTTAGTAAACCGTTCTGCCACTTCAGAAAATTTAGTAGGAAGCGGAGGAAATGGGAGTGTTTTTAGTATTCCCGGTATGGAGGGTTATGTCTTAAGAGTTCCCAATGTAAGAACTGATATGGATACATCAATAGTGGTTTTGGAATCAGTTGAAGATAAATTTTCTGAATTAAATTTAGGGCAAGCTGTAGCGAAATTAGGGATTTGCAAGATACTAAAAGAACAGAAAGGAATACCTGCCGGTGTACCTTATGGCGAGATTAGGAGAAGTGGAGGTAGGGAAGCGGAGCAAATTTATAGTTATGCATTAGAAGCTGCTGCTTCTATGCCTCAGTCTGCCTACGATAATCTTGCAGAATTATTTGCATTTCTGAATAAACAGCGTCTTAGTTTCGACCCGTCAAAAGCTAACAACTTGTTAATTGACCAGGATGCACAAAGATTTAATGTTGTAGATTTAAACCCGACACCAGAGGGTAGGGATCCAAACAATAACTTTAGTTATATGGTTATTGCTCAAATGGACAATGCTTATTCTCACAGGGTGGACGATCTCCGACTAGAACCGAAGCTGGTTGCTTTTAGAAAGACTATTCTTTTGAAAGCCTTTGAAGCAGCTATAAAAGCTAAATTGCCAATTCCAGAGTTGGATGATTCGTCTCTTGAGTACTCTTTTACGTTATCTGGTATGGATGGACAGTGGCCTGCTTATCGAGAGCAGCTTAAAACTTAGTCTTTTGCGCCGCGGATGGCGCGGTTGACATCACGGTCGACAGTTTCTTTTTTTAGTTTGGCGCGTTTGTCGTATTTGGATTTGCTTTTACCGAGAGCCAGTTCGACTTTGGCGAGGTTTTTCTTGATATAAATGGCCAATGGGAACAAGACCATGGCGCCGCCGGAGGTTTTTCCTTGAAGATTCATGATTTGTTTTTTATGGAGAAGCAGTTTACGGTCTCTTCGGGGATTGACCAGCTTTTCGGTGCCCACCCAAGGTGTGATGTAAGCATTTTTAAGATAGACCTCGCCGTTTTGGATTCTGGCAAAGCTTTCGGAAAGAGAAGCGCGACCGGAGCGGATTGATTTAATCTCGGCGCCACTTAACATAATGCCGGCTTCCAGCTTTTCGATGGTTGTGTATTTAAAGCGAGCTTTGCGGTTGAGAATACGCATATAGTTAGAGTCTAGTGGGATAATAATAGCAAAATGAGTGTCATTCTAGATTTATTTTTCCCTAAACGATGTGTTTCTTGTGGCAAGATTGGTGCTTATTTGTGCTCCACTTGTTACCTAAAAGTAGAAATGGTAACTCATCCGGTTTGTCCATACTGTTTGCGTCAGGCCGTTGGCGGCCGGGTGCACCCTAGGTGCAAAAAACCATACGGGTTGGATGGGCTGGTTATTGCCTGCCGGTATAAAGGACCAGTTAAGTTGCTTATCCGCAAGCTTAAATATAAATGGGTAAGCAATATCCGAGATGTGCTGATAGAGCTGCTTGTTGCCAACATTTCCAGGTTTGATTTACCCAAGGATGCTTATTTGGTGCCGGTGCCGCTTCATCCCCGGAGAAAAAAGTGGCGGGGTTTTAACCAATCGGAATTACTGACCCTGGAACTTTGCAGGAGATTTGATACAAAAGGGGTAGATGTTTTGGAGCGGGTGCGGGATACGAAAAACCAGGTTGGTTTGGCGGCGAAGGAGAGAAGGGTGAACACGAGAGACGCGTTTGAAGTCAAAGTCAAAGGGAAAGTAAAAAGCGAGAGATACATTCTTGTCGATGATGTTTATACGACCGGGGCAACGATGAAGGAGTGTGCAAAAGTTTTAAAAAGAGCCGGGGCAAAAGAAGTGTGGGGTATGGTTGTGGCACTGGGGTAAGGCGAGTGTGTAATCGCAGAACTGCGCTGATCTTTACGCAGAACCACGCAGATCTGATAGAATTACTAAGTTTTGGAGGGGTCGCATAGTTGGTCCATTGCGGGGGATTGCTAATCCCCTGAGCCATTAAAACGGCTCACGAGGGTTCGAATCCCTCTCCCTCCGCTCGTCGAAACTAAACTTTGCTCATCACGAAATTTGCCTGCAAATCTCGTTTATCGCAAGTTTGTTTCTCCTCTTCAAAATTGCTACGCAATTTTGGGGAATCGCATTAAAAGTAAGGGTACGGAGGCGTCGCATAGTGGTTTAGTGCGGTAGTCTTGAAAACTACTTGGGTCGCAAGACTCACAGAGGTTCGAATCCTCTCGCCTCCGCAATTAGCTAGCGCTATTCCAAGGGTTTGATGCCATTAAATGTTGCGATTAATATTTCTACTTTTAGGCTTGGTTTGATTTTTTTTAAGGCGTCTGCCAATTTTTGGGCATTGTTTTTGTGTGTTTTCTCTGAATTGTCTTTGCCATAGGCTCCGCAATCCTCGTGCTCGTATATTAAAACTTCGTCGGGATTGTGTAGCTTGAGAGAAATTGCCGCGTTGTTTTTTACATCTCTCAAATCTTTTGAGGCTCCTGCCCAGGATATACGGTCGAATTTTCCAAAGAGGCCGCGCTTTTTTAAATCATCGTCTATCATTTTTTGGAAGCGAAGATCGATACAATGAATAGCAAGTGCTTGGGCTTTGTGCATTTATCCGGTTATGGTAGCAAATCGGCTTGGCTGCGACAATTTGTCTACGATGACCCTCGTTATTGCCAGATTTGAGTCGATATCAAGTGCTGTGGCTGAAAGGTCTTCCGCATTTTGTTTGCTCCTGTCGAAGATAAAAAGCCGTGTTGGATGATGAAGTCTTAGAGATATTTTCAGATTATCCCAGATGGATTGATCTGTGGCGGAGAGTGTATAAGGTCGGGCGATCTTATCGTAATCGTTTGCAAGCCCTAGCTCTGCCATTGTTTGTCGGGTCGCTTTTACAATATCTGGTTCACCTAGCTCAATAACCACTGCGGGGCATGTGTGTCTTTTTCTTTGTTCTCTGTTTAAGTGCAATAAGTTGTAACGGTAATCAACATAGGGATTTAGATCATGAAGAGTAGCGCCGAGGCTTTCTAAATTATGGTGGTGTGCTTGGTGGGGTTCGTTGCCATTTACATAAAGACCGTTTGCTTTATAAAATCCACAGTCTTCGTGGTCTAGAGCTTTGACAACGCTTGGATTTTGTTTATACACATCATCTAGAAATCCGGTCGAATTACCGGATGCGCCTGCGGATGCGTATACATGATAGGTGCCTTCCGAGTAACCGCGGCGTGCCAGCCATAATGCGTTTCCTTCTCTTGTACGGAAATCGATACATTCCAGAATAAGTGGAGCAGCTTGTCTTAGATCTTCAACGGTCAACGTTCTTTCTGTCATTTACCTCCTAAAAAAGAGCCTTGGGGCTTTTTGCCTCAAGATCTCTTGGCGGTTATGTTAGCACGTGCGAGTTTGGAAAGGCAATACAAGTCGAAACGGATTAATCAGCGAACAGGGTGAGGCAGGTGATGGATGGTTTTTATTTGATAAGAGTAAGCAGTTTTATTTTTGTAAACTTTTTCGGGTTTTTTGGGTCCGGTAATACCAACTGTCACGGCAGGATTAAACATTTGGTTGAATGATTCTTTTTTACCCCATTTCAAGCTAAGGATTGCTGGGTTTATCCGGTCTTCTGGCAGGAACCCGCCTTTTACCAGTAGGTTCCGGACAAGATCGTCTGTACCTTTTAGGTCTGGTTTCCAAAACTTTTCTTTATAGTCGAAAGATTTAATAATTTGTGTAGAACTTGGTTGGGATACTGAAAAGGAAGAGACGATGATAGTACCATCGGATTTGACTTGTGCCGGTAAACCAAATACTGCTGTTTTAAGGAGGTTGACTGCTTCCTCTATGTTTGGTATCCGTTGCATTCTGCCGGCAAATGCGTAAAAGTTTTCTTTAACCCCTCCGAAAATATGAGGAAGTTTTTCGTTGAGCTCGCCCAAGACTCCTGTACCTTGCAGAATAGAAACGAGTTGTTTGGTGAAATCCGCATACCCAAGAGCTTCGAGTTATGCTTTGGCTATTTGCCTATAGAGATCTTTTGGTGATGGCTCTCTTTTTTCTGTAAGAAATGCATTTATATCGTCAAACAGCTTTTCTGAATTTTCTGGCATGCATGGATTATATTAAATTTCCAGTGTTATTTGTATAATTTTTTTGATAAGTTGCAACTGTGGTAAACTAATTTTGTAGATAAATGCCCAACTTCCAAAAAAACAACACGCATATTGATCACCATACCGGTAGGATAATTTCCAAAGAAGAGTTGGATGCCAAAAGGCAGGCGGCGCTGGATGCCAAGAGCATTTTTGTCTGGAAATCGCCGGTGCATATTTACAAAGAAAGATCCAGAAAATATTTCACGCAAGTTGCGCTTTATGCACTTGTTGCAATACTGGCCTCGATTGCCTTTGGGGAAATAATGCTTGTCGGGGTGATTATCGCTGTGGTTTTTGTGGTTTATGTGCTGGCGACGGCAATTCCGGAAACAGTGGAGAATAGGGTTAACAATATGGGAGTGATTACCGGCGGCAAAATTTATCTTTGGGAAGATTTGGATTCCTTTTGGTTTGACAAGAAAGACGATACCAGAAGACTGATTGTGCAAACTTATCTAAGGTTTCCAACAAGACTCATTATTATTTTAAACGAACAGATCTCGGACAGGGCGCTCTTGGAAGTATTGGAGCGTCATTTACATTTCCATGCAGGTCCGGTGCACACGGTTTTTGATAAGTGGGCGATAAAGCTGCAACGGAAGATACCCCTAGGATAATCGCAGAACTACGCAGAACATTACGCGGAAAAACGCAGAAGTGCGGAGGCGAGAGGACTCGAACCCCTGATCAGGTTACCCCGATATCGTTTTCGAAACGATTGCAATAGCCACTATGCGACGCCTCCAGTTATTTATTTTTAATGTAATACTTAATCATCTCCAAATGGTCGAAGGCAAATTGTTCCGAACTTGGAAGAGCATCTAGATCGAACCATTTTTGTTCAACTGATTCGTCATCTGGCTCGCCAACTTTCTCAACGGCGTCGCAGGTATAGACAAAAGGTACGTTTTGTCTGTCATCGTTAGGCCTGTTGGGCTCGTCGATTATTTCCAGTAGTTTGATGTTTTCAACTTTCCAACCGGTTTCTTCCATAACCTCGCGATGTACTGCTTGTTCTAGAGTTTCGTCTCTTTCTAAAAATCCACCAACAATGCCCCATTTGCCGCCTTCCAAAAGTCTAGCCGCTCTTTTTACAAGTAGCACTTGGTTATCTTTTAAGACAATGGTGTCGGCAACTATGTGTCTTAAAGACGCCTTATTACCATTTTCAAATTTACAAGTTATCATTGTGCGCCCGAAGGGACTTGAACCCCCAATCGCAACCTCCGCAAGGTTGTGCTCTATCCAATTGAGCTACGGGCGCGCTTCGCTTGCGCGCAAGTGGTAATTATATCAGTTCCCAAGCTAAATTATGTGCTAAAATCGGCCAAACATGCTAGTCAAAAGAATATTTTCTGCAGGGGGAATTGTTGTTAAGGATGACGGCGGTCCAAAAATAATGGTGACCCAGCATTCAAAACATTTGGGTTGGGATTTTCCTAAGGGCCATGTGGAATCCGGTGAGGCGGTGGAGGCAGCGGCTTTGCGCGAAGTTCAGGAAGAAACGGGTGTAATTGCCGAAATTATTGAGAAAGTTGGCAGGTCGGAATATTTTTACAAGGAAGGAACGGAAAAGGTTTTTAAAACTGTAATCTTCTTTTTAATGAAATACGTTGGGGAAGGGGAAGCAACAACAGCTTGGGAAGTTTCGGAAATGGTTTGGTTAGATCCTAAAGATGTAGAGAAGAAGCTGAGTTTTAAGGGAAGTAAAGAGGTGTGGAAAGTGGCAAAAGATAAAGTTAAAGGACTTTAACGTCGTATTTTTTGATCTTGGCGTCGGTTGTAATAAGGGTTAGATTTTCGGATTTTGCTTGGGCGATTAAGATTCTATCGAAAGGATCTTTATGAATAGGGGGTAGTTTGTCGAGTTGGATTATGTGATTCATGTCTATGTTTAAAATCTCGAAACTAGATTTTTCAAGGCAATTTCGCAAGTTAGTTTTTAGTGGAAGTTTTCCTGTTTTGTCCTTGATGCTAATTTCCCAGAATGTTGCGGTACTTACAATCACTGTTATGGTAGGGTCTTCTAATATCTTGCGAACATAGTCCTTTAACTTGTTTTTTTCGTCAAGTGACCAGAGAAAGATATTCGTATCTAAGAGGTATCTTTGAGAATTACTCACCGTAGAAGAGCTTGTTTATCTCTTCGTCCTCGTCATTAAAATTATCAGGAACGTGAATTTTACCTTTTAATAAGCCAAGTTTGCGAGGTTTCAGGGACTCTTTGTGGATGACAAGATCCACTAGGGGTTTGCCTGCTTTGGCTATGATAACATTCTCACCGTTTAAGGTTTTCTCGATGAGCTTTGAGAGGTTTGTTTTTGCTTCATGGATGTTGACTATTTGTTTATTCATATTAGCTAACTTAGCTAAGTATAAGCGATTTTTTGGTGTTGTGTCAAGATTTGGTAGAATTGTGAAGCCGCAAATGGAGAGGTCGCATATACAGAGCCCCTTCGAGTACTCAGGGCTATAGCATGCGCTTCTCGCCCCGCGATGCGGGGCTGCGAAGCTAATGTGGTCTAGTGCGCAGGGATAGTTTTAGAGGAGAGGTCGCATAGTGGCCTAGTGCGCAGCTTTGGAAAAGCTGTATACCCGCAAGGGTATCGAGGGTTCAAATCCCTCCCTCTCCGCTCATGGATACTTTGATAAAGTTTCAAAATGATGTTGATCGGGCTCTTTTGGTGATGAAAAATGCTTCGGAATGGTTGGAGCAAAGTGGCAAAAAACCCAATAAGTGGTGGCAGTCAAAAAATATGAACAGAGCCTTTATGCTCAAACACGCGGAGCCTGAAGAATTTTTCGTTGCTATTGTTGATGGGAAACTGGCGGCATCGGTGATATTGCAGGACAATGAGCGTAATCAGAGCTGGAAGAGTATAGATCGCCTACAGAAGAAATCAGCTATTTATGTTCATTGGCTTGCAGTTGTGAGAGAATTTTCTGGTAGAAACTTACCTAAAGAGTTTGTAGACTTTGCGGGTAAACAAGCAAAAAGACAGAATTTAAAGTTGTTAAGGCTAGACACAGATGCAAACGAGGGAAAATTGTGTAAACTCTACGAAAACTTGGGTTTTGTGCTGATGGGAGTGGAGCAGGAGGGCTCACATAAAACGGCTTTTTATCAGAAAGCTATCTAATACAGCGGCATTTAAAACTTTGATTCGGGGTTGTTAAGTGATATATATCTAGTGCCATGATAGACCAGGTAGACGAGATTAAATCCAAAATCGATATTATCGAAGTAATTTCAAGCTATATTCCGCTGAAGAAAATGGGTAGGAATTTGGGAGGACTGTGTCCTTTTCATGGAGAAAAAACGCCTTCTTTTATGGTTTCGCCGGAAAGGCAGAGCTTTAAATGTTTTGGCTGCAGCGAAGGCGGCGATGTTTTTACATTTTTGGAAAAGATCGAAGGCTGGGATTTTCGCGAAACCCTGGAAGAGCTGGCCAAAAGAGCGGGGGTAAAGCTAACGGACCAGAAAATTAGCCGTGGTTCCAAGGTGCGGGAGAAGCTGATTGATATCAACAATCTTGTTTCCAAATTCTACAGCCATATACTGGACAATCATCCAAGCGGGAAAATTGCGAGAGACTATTTGGCGAATCGCGGAGTTGATGAAACTCTTTGGAAGAAATTTGGTTTGGGATATTCGCCGGATGGTTGGGAAAATACTTATAACTTTTTGAAAAAGCGCGGTTTTGGGGAGCCGGATATAGCGCTTTCGGGACTAGTTGTTGGCCGCGAAAGAAATGCGGGGAAGAATAGTTTTTACGATCGATTCCGCGGCAGGATTATGTTTCCGATTAAAGACAGCCGGGGCACAATACTGGGTTTCTCCGGAAGAGTATTAAAAGATGCCAAAGAGGCAAAGTACATTAATTCTCCGGAAACTCCAATATTTAATAAGGGTAGTTTGCTTTTTGGCCTTGATTTGGCAAGGACGGCGATAAGAGATAAGAATGAAACGGTTTTGGTGGAAGGCGAATTTGATGTAATTTCGGCTCATAAAGCGGGGGTAACAAATACTGTCGCTTCTAAGGGGACGGCGTTAACCGAAAAACAGGTGGCAACAATTGCCAGGTTATGCGAAAACGTGGCGCTTTGTTTTGATATGGACTTGGCGGGAGATGCGGCAAGCCGCCGGGGGGTAGAGCTACTGGACATGGCCGGGCTGACAATAAAAGTTGTGCGGCTGAAAGGCGGTAAAGATCCGGATGAACTGGCCCAAAAGGATCCCAAAGAATTTGAGCGCGCCATAACCCAAGCCGTAAACGTTTACGATTATCTGATCGATTCGGCGTGTGAGCGGTACGATGCAAAAACGGCCGACGGTAAAAAGAAAATTGGCAGGGAGGTGTTGCCGGTTATTGCCAAAGTTACTGACGATTTGGTGCGGGGTCACTACGAAACTAAGCTGGCCAAAATTTTGGGCCTTGATGTGACGCTAATAAGTCAGGCTGTTGCGCGTAAGGAGGGTAATGTAGTTGGAGCAAGGGAATCCAGCTTGGAAGTTGTGACGGTAGATTCCGGCAATCATGTTTTAGATGACTATTTCTTGGCTCTTTTTCTGGCGGGGAATGAGGTTCTTTCCAAGGTTATAAGCAAGCTCAATGTCGACGATTTTGAAAACGATGATGCTAGGGGTTTTTGGAAGGCCGTTCGTGATATAATCAGTGATTCAAAACCCGTAAAGACAGCCGATTTACTATCCCTGTTGCCTAAGGAGTTTGCAAAGTTCGTCGATCGTCTTTATTTTATTAATATTAGCCCGTCGGTTTTGGAAAAGGACCGTTGGGTCGAGGAGATATTGAAAGTCGCTGATAGGATTAAGAAAAAATCGCTTTCGCGAAAAATGAGGGGAATTTCCGAGGAATTGAAAGTTGCCCAAGAAGATAAAGATGAGGCAAAGTTAAAGTTGCTTTCCAAGAAGTTTGATACGATTTCCCGACAGCTCGAAGAGAAAAATACGGAGTCAGGGGAAGAAAAGTTTAGTACTTAATTTATCATATGGGAAGAAAAAAGGCAGAAGCCACCACAGTTAAAAAAGAAAAAGCGATAAAAGAAGTTTCCGAGTTTGCGGAAAAAACGCCGCCGCCGGTTCCGGCCGATGTGAAGTTGGACCTTAAAAAGCTTATTAAACGCGGCCGGGATCAGGGTTTTATTACCCAGGACGACATTTTGGCAGTCTTCCCCAAACCTGAAGAGCATATAGAGGAGATCGACGATCTTTATTACAAGCTAATAGATGAAAACGTTGATGTTTTTGACACGACGGAAATGGAGTTGGCCGATGCTTCCAAGCCTTTATCCGAACTTGAGAAAGAACTGGAAGGTTTAAATACGCTTGAAGAGGGTTATCTTTCGGATCCGGTGCGGATGTATTTGCGCGAAATTGGGAGAATCTCACTTTTAACATATGAAGATGAAGTTGCGCTGGCTAAGCGTGTTGAGAAAAACGATAAAAGGGCCAGGGAAAGGCTGATTTCGGCTAATTTGAGGCTGGTTGTTTCTATCGCCAAAAAATATGTTAACCGCGGTTTGACGCTTTTGGATTTGATCGAGGAAGGAAATATCGGTTTGATGAGGGCTGTAGAAAAATACGACTGGACACGAGGTTATAAATTCTCGACTTATGCTACGTGGTGGATTCGTCAGGCTATCACCCGGGCGATTGCCGATCAGGCAAGGACAATCCGTATTCCGGTCCATATGGTGGAAACGATTAATAAATTCAACAGGATCTCCCGAAGGCTGATGCAGGAATTTGGCAGGGAACCAATGCCGGAGGAAATTGCTAAAGAAATGGAAATTGGAGTCGAAAAAGTGCGCGAGATCATCAAAGTTTCCCAAGAACCGGCCTCGTTGGAAGCACCGGTGGGAGAAGAAGAAGATTCCCGTCTGGGTGATTTTATTCAAGACGCTTCAGCTTCGCCTACCGACCAGGCGACCCAAGCCCTTTTAAAAGATCACATCCGCGAAACACTGGAGACTCTTTCGCCAAGAGAAGCAAAGGTTTTGGAATACCGTTTTGGTTTGGAAGATGGGAAACAGAGGACACTGGAGGAAGTCGGGAAAGAATTTGGAGTGACCCGCGAACGGATTCGGCAGATTGAAGCTAAGGCTATCCGCAAACTGCGACATCCCACCCGGGCCAAGAAACTGCGGGACTATCTCGACCTGGCATAATTTAGTAATCAGTGTATCGCTAAGTCAGTAATGATCAGTAAAACAGGAACGTCGGTGAAATCTGTAAGTTATATATTTTCAAATCACTGATTCACTGAATTCACAGGTTTACAGATATACCGACTCGCGGACTCACAGAATATTCTTTCTTGTTTGACAAAAATTCCGCCTCGTGGCAAACTGGGAAGGATGGGTTTTACGATTACCACCATTGTTGTTATTTTAGCTTTGCTTGTTTGCGTCTCGGCTGTTTACAATTCCTATTTGCTTCGAGGCGGAAAAATGGCTTTGAGTCAGGTTTACATTGCTCTCGGGATGGTGGTTTTGGTTTTTTCTCTAGTCCTTGGCGCGATGGATTTGAATTACCTCATTTTTAATGATTTGAAAGCCAGTGATTTGCTTTTTATGGGGGGATTTCTGCTGCTTCTTCTTGGGTCACTTCGGGTTAGGTCCTCTTTGAAATAATTTTCCTTTCTCGCTCTTTGTCATTCCCGCGTAAGCGGGAATCTAGTAGGAGAAGTTTCGCTTCGCGAAATTAGCCGAGTTCCAGATTCTCGATAGACAGTGTCCCTTCGAGTACTCAGGGCTATAGCCTGCGGTCCTTGCTGCGCTGCGGGCCTAACGGGTCGAGAATGACACAGTCAGAGATCCTTCGCTGCGCTCAGGATGACAGGAGTGAAGGGCTCAGGATGACAATGGTTCTCTTTTCGGCTAAACTATCTGGAACATGAAAGTGCTGAAGCGGGCGTGGAAGCGATGGCTGAAGATTGCACAGGTAATTGGGAATTTCCAGGGACAGGTGTTTTTGACGGTTTTTTATTTTGTGCTTGTTTTGCCGTTTGGAATCGGTGTGGCGTTTTTTTCTGACCCAATGAACATGAAAAAGGCTGGACGCGGCAGTAATTTTTCCAAATGGAAACATGAAGTCGATAGCTTGGAAACTGCCAGGAGACAGTTCTAAAAATAAATACCAATACTACCAATTACAAATGACAAATCAATGAATAATATTCAAATATTTTAATTTTCGAGCTTGTCGAGAAAATATGTGTTCATATTCTTTATTGATTGGTAGTATTTGACATTGGTATGTATTTGACTATTTGAAATGTATATCCTAGGAATCTCCTGTTTTTACCATGAATCGGCAGTTTGTTTGCTGAAAGACGGACGCGTTGTGGCGGCTTCGGCGGAGGAGCGTTTTTCGCGCAAGAAACATGATTCCGAATTTCCCAAGCTGGCAATCGAGTTTTGCTTAAAACAAGCGGGGATAACGGTCAAAGATTTGGATTATGTGGTTTATTACGAAAAACCTTTTTGGAAATTTGAAAGAATTTTACAGTCTACTTTGGCTTCTTACCCGTTTACTTCCCGTTTTTTTGCCAAGGCCATGGTTACATGGCTTGGGGATAAGCTTTGGGTTCGGAGCATCATTGCCGGGGAACTAAAAATAGATAGATCAAAGATTCTTTTTGTGCCCCACCATGTCTCGCATGCGGCTTCGGCATTTTACGCATCGGGCTTTGACCAGTCGGCAATCATGACTTTTGACGGAGTCGGGGAATGGACGACAACGACTTGGGGGGCGGGAAACGGAAATAACCTGAAGATAGAACAGGAAATTAGATTTCCTCATAGTTTAGGACTTTTATATTCGGTTTTTACGGCCTTTTTGGGCTTTGAGGTGAACGACGGTGAATATAAAGTGATGGGCATGGCCCCGTATGGAAAGCCTAAATATTTAGATAAGGTAAAAAAACTGGTTAAGGAATTTTCGGACGGCTCGTTTTTCCTGGATATGAGTTATTTTACATATCAGAAAAATCCCAACAAAGCATATAATAGGAAATTCGAAAAGTTGTTTGGGAAGCCAAGGCCTAGAGATTTGTATTTTTTTACAAAAACCTCCGGTTATCCGGAATACTTTGGAGAAAAACCTCATAACTACGAAGAGCTTTGTGATCAGAATCAGCACTATGCGGATATAGCCGTGTCCGTGCAGGCGTATACGGAAGAGGCAATATTAAAGTTGGCCAACTTTGTTCACAAAAAAACAAAAATGGAAAATGTTTGTATTGCGGGGGGAGTGGGGCTAAATAGTGTGGCCAACGGTCTGCTTTTGAAAAAGGGGCCTTTTAAACGGGTTTTTGTACAGCCGGCGGCCGGCGACGATGGGGCGTCTTTAGGGGCGGCCTTTTATGTTTATCACGCAATTTTAGGCCGGAAGCGGGTTTGGAAACAGGACAATTGTTATTTCGGGGCCGATTCTACCGATGCAGAAATAGAGGCATTTCTCAAAGAAAAGAAGATCAAGTATAAGAGGATTGAGTCAGAAGATAGACTAACGACTTATTTGGCTGATGAAATTTCTAAAGGGAAGGTGATTGGATTTTTTCACGGCCGGGCCGAATGGGGGCCAAGAGCGCTTGGTGCAAGGTCGATAATGGCCGACCCGCGGCGCGAGGAGATGAAAGAGGTGGTAAATACTAAGATTAAGTTCCGGGAACCATATAGACCATTTGCGCCTGTGGTTTTGGCTGAAAAAGCGGCTGATTATTTTGAACTTGGAAATTTGGAGCACCAGTATTTAACAAAATTTATGCTCGGGGTATTTCCGGTTAAGCAAAATAAGAAGAAAATAATTCCGGCAGTCACGCACGTTGACGGGAGCGGGAGATTGCAGACAATAACGGCCAAACAGAATGCGCGTTACTATAACTTGATCAAGAAGTTTGGCAAAAAAACAGGAGTATATGTGCTGATGAACACTTCTTTTAACCTTAAGGGTGAACCGATTGTGAATACTCCGCAAAATGCCTTTAGTACGTTTTTAAGGTCTGGTTTGGACATATTGGCACTTGAGAGATATATCGTGTTAAAGGAAGACGTGAAACACTTGGCAAAATCGGAGGGTTAAATTTAATGCATATTCGTATTATTAGCATCCATTAGTATATTTGCATCGTTATAAATGCGGTACTAATATACGAATTCATACTAATTATACTAATCCCTTGTGATACTCGTGGCGCCCGTGATAATCTTTATGGAATGTTAAAAGGATTTTTTAGCCGCGGCGGGGAAGCAGGGGAACTGATCCAATTTTTGTGGAAGGCCAAGCTTTGGTTTTTGATTCCGCTGGTTTTGGTGCTTTTGGTTTTTGGGTTGCTTCTGGTGTTTGCACAGGCAACAGGGGTTGCTCCCTTTGTATACACCTTGTTCTAGGGAGAGGTTTTTTACTGTTTAAGTAACAATTTCACAAAATTTCTTTTATTTTTTAAAGTATATATTTCTTTTTTGTTACATTCTTTGCTCACCCAAAGAACGTAACCAAGAAAGGGTGCCCAAG
>Ga0066639_10001037_pt1 | contig 24888 bp, 20 predicted proteins | sample CryGeyCG2114_010_2_FD_59504 | JGI IMG/M metagenome (GOLD analysis project Ga0066639, IMG submission 59504) | Groundwater microbial communities from aquifer - Crystal Geyser CG10_big_fil_rev_8/21/14_0.10 | ecosystem: Environmental > Aquatic > Deep subsurface > Groundwater | place: USA: Utah...
AGTGAGTACAAATGGCGCGGATAAGGAAAGGATAAGACAGGAATTGTTCCGAGTCGCTTAAAAAGATATTCTTGCAAGCGATTATGATCTTCATTGCCAGCAATTGTGGGGATGCAAGCAATAAATTCAAGCAATGGGTCTAATGCTTTAAGCGACTCCATTTGCGCCACAAAGCTGCGCTCCCCCCCTCCCAGGGACGGGGTGTTAAATAGCAATAATATCCGCTTGCCTTGATTCTTTGACTTCATTTTAGCAAGGCCTTTAAAAAATCTGCCCAGATATCGACTGAGTGATTCTCGCTAGTGTGAGAAAATGTCCTGCCTCTAAGTTCTGTATAATTATTGGCATCAAGACGTTTAAAAACTTTCTCTACCTGTGATATGGAAAGCTCAGGCAGTACAAAACCATTGATACCGTCATGGACATTTTCCGGTAGGCCGCCACTACTAGAAACGATACTGGGAGTGCCAAAGCTTGCTGCTTCTAAACAAGAAAGACCAAAGCCTTCAAAAAAACCTTGGCGCGAATGATCTAAACTTAAAAGCAGATTAAAGTGACACTCTTGGTAGAGCTTATCTCTTTTCTCATTTGAAATGCCGGCAATGGAAACGACCTCAACGCCAGGAGAAGTGCTTAGCATATTTTTTGTCATATATAGAGTCACCTGCCGTCCACTGATCTCGCACCAATACTGACAAAAGCTTAGCACGCCTGCTAAATTTTTATGCGGGACATCTCGTGCCACACAGATGAATTTGAAGCTCTCATTTTCTTGTGGCCAATCTAGTTTTGCCAGCTCATGCCCTTGGCACTGGATGGCGTTGTGAAAAATTACATCACGAGCAAAATCTGCTTGGAAACCCTGCCGAGTTATAAAATCTTGGGTGAACTGAGATATAAAAATATTATAAGTATTTGAGGCGATCTTTTTGAAAAAAAATTTTTTGAGCAAGCGCTTTAACTGATTCCAGAAAAAATTTGGCGAATGAAATGTCAATTCACTGCCATGAAAAAAAGCAATCTGTTTTGCTCCCCCGACTTGCAATGCCCGCATTTGCGACCACGCCTGAATATGAAAGACGTAGTCAAATTGCTGCTGTTGCGGCCGCGGCATATGCCACCATTTATTCCAGACCAATACTTGCCATGGCCTGACAGCATCTTTTGAAAGATCAAAAATCCTCAGCAATGCCTGCTCTAAATTACAAGAAAATGTAGCAAGCCCCCCCTTTTGTGGAGGGTAGTCAGGAGTGGTGATAAGAATGCGAGGAATCTTATTTTGCATCATTAGCGCCTAAAGATTTTAATTGGACCACTGAGATATTTTATAGCAATCTGGCCGAATTCCTAGGAAACTTTTTGATCTTTCTCACTTTCAACTAGTTTTTCGTTATCAAGACAATTTTTTTCATCAGAATCGCTCAGGATGGTAAGAGTGAAATCATCAATCATCGAGGTATCGATAAGAACGACATCCTTCTTACGAATAACATCAAAAACCGTTTTGGCAGAAAGCTCTATCGTATCTTTGCCCACCCAGTAACTATGCCCGATCGACCAATAAAGACCGACGACAAGACAAATGCCCGATAGGTACCCGGCAAAAGGATGAACAAATAGACCTATGGCATAAGCTGTCATCATGGCAGAAAAATAGCCAATCGCCATCCAACTGGCGACGTGACGCGGGGCCATTTTCCAATAATTATGCAAAATATGGTGAACGTGGAACTTATCCCCCTTGAAGGGACTTTTGCCATTCATTAAGCGCCGTAAAAAACTTACGCCTAATTCGGTCATAGGCAAAGTCAAGGGCATTAAGGCGAGGAAAACAGCATTAAATTGACTGGCGTGATAGGGTGCTTGATTGGACTTTGTTAGTAGATGAAATAACTGACAGGCCAAAATTAAATGGGTGAATCCTAGATAGCTGCCACCAATCTCCCCCAGATGAATTTTTGCTGGCTCGCGATTAAAAAAGTAAAAGACCAGCAAGGGAACCCAACAAAGGCCCGTAGTCATAAGCAAGCTGGGAGTGTCAAAATAAAAGGCGAGACAGATATATTGAATATAAGTAACCGAGCCGAGTTTGATCATTAATGTATCTAATCCATCGAGGAGGTTACCGCCATTGAGAAGTCCCAGACCGTAAAAGGATAGAATCAAAAATGCAAAGGCGGAAAAATGGGGATAGACAACACGTGAACCGAGTAAGGCAAATAATGAAATGGTGGTGAATTGTGCTGCCAGTTTTATAACCGGGCGAAGTTCAAATTTATCATCAAGGTATCCGTAAATAATGATACCCACGCCACTTAACATTCCAATCAACCAGAGGTTTTTTTCCGTCGCCGTCAAGTCGGGAAAAATTCCATGGGTAAAATATAAAGTCAGCCCCGATGCGGTGATAATCAATGCCAGAGGCAGGCCTCCGAATTGAACGGCATTGGTGGCACTTTTTCTTGCCGGTATATAAAATAGTGCGCGCAGGTTTTTAATTGAAGAGTTTTGCGCCATCATGAGAACGTAATAGCCACAAAAGGCCATCACCATCTCGGCTAAATATAGAAATATGAGGTTTGTGTATTCTGGCCGAATCATCAAGAAAACCCTCGTAATGTGCCTCTTTTTTTCGTCATTTTACGATTTTTTCTTGAATTCACACCTTAATCGCCAACTTTTTTGGTCGGTTTTCACCTTGATTGTCGTGAATTTGTGAGAATTTATTTTCATGTTAGCATTGGCCTTCACGTGAAAGCCTCCGATATGCCGGTCACAAGGAAGTTTAGTTTTATATTTTTTGATTTAAGGTTGTGAATTACAGTTGTACGTCTGCAGTTTTGGTACGTTATTGGGAAGTGATTCATGCCTACTCGGGCCAAGTATAAGGGCCGTTGAGAAATCACCATGAGAAATTATCTATTTGTTAAGACCAAGTTCCAGTTTTTTATTCTTATGCCTCTTTTAACCCTTACCCTCTTTCTCGCTTCTTGCGGTGGTAATGGGAAAAACCAGATCGTCAAAAATATTGTACTTGAAAGCTCTGAACGAGATGGTGATATCTGGGTCTCCCTCAAGGCCATGTTTATGGTAGGCAATCTCAGTATGACAAGTATTACTCTCCCCATCTTTAATCCAAAAGATCCAAGTGCTGCCGCCTATGGCCAGATAGGTTTTCGTCCAACTTTGACTCCTGGTTTTAATGAAGTCGAGCTGGCGATCAATCTGACCCGAGTTGCCAAGGTAAATGGCGGTGCTAGCGCAACTCTACCTAATGGATCTCCTCTACCGATAGGAGGAACTGGTAGCGTCCCTATTATAGAATTGGCAATTTCACAGATTAACTCCAAAGTATATTTTGCTTTTGACAAGCAAACAGTACTTTTGGGGTTTGCTGCTGCCATAAAAGAATTTGATGCACTCTCTGGCTATATTGGCGGTGCCGATATTTTCTTAGGCTTTAATCTTCAAGGGGTGCTTGGTAGCGCGGGAATTTTTACTAGCAAAACTTCTGGAAAAAGCGGGCTCGGCATGTTTGTTGATTTGTCATCCGTCATAAACTCAGAAATTCTTGACAACCTGATTCTAAATGGCGGTAAAAACCAAATGCTCGCCTCTGAGTTACAAAGTTCACCTTCCAGCTATAAATCATTAGCTCAAGGTCAACTGTCATTTAAAAATAGCAAGGTTTCCAATTCTAAAAAGTCTGCGGTGGCGAGAGGAATTTCGGCCATCGGACGCAAGAAAAAGTATCTGAATCTGGTTGATTAGTATTTGAGAGGATCGACCTTTGGTCTCAAGGACGTGTTGTCTGTCTATCGCATGCAACATGCCTTTGAGACCTGATATAAGTTTCAATCATACATTCCCATGAAAATTTTTTTTTATAAAGCTCCTGCCCGAGCAATTTAATCTCGGGTTTGAGCAATTCCTTATATTCACCACTTTTGAAAAAAGTGATGAGGCTATGACGAAATTCTTCTTTATCACAAGAAAAAAGCCGAATACTAGGAGCGCTTAAAAACTCACTATCGCTATGCTTGGAATAAGTCGAAACAATTGGGATCGCGTGCTCAAGTCCTGTCATGGCGCTGGTTCTTCGAGTTGAGATGCCATCATTAAAATAGGAAATCAAAAGATCACAACTTTGTAAGAAAGCAGATACTTCATGCGCCTGCAAATGCCCATGTGCGGTCATAAACTTAAATAATTCCACTCCTTGCTCAGAATGCCAAAGCTGTAAAATCTCTTCTTTTTTCATGCCTATAAAATCAAGTTTAAAAATAAGCCCCTGACGATATAGTTGTAAAAATATTTCTAAAATAAAACGATGCCCGCGAGTGATGTGGTCGCCGCCAAAAACTAATATCCTTAACTCAGGGCCATTGACTATATTACTTGTATCTTGCTTGACAATTGGAATGTTGCTCGCCACAGGCAGTCTAATTATGTCCCGCATCCCCAATGTGTATCGCTTGAGAAGCTGGCAGTAATAGTTTGTTGTGGTAAAAATGTCATGGCAAAAGCATATTAAGGGCATAAGCATGCTAAAATGTGCAAGCGCCAAAATCATATGTTTTATTCTTAAGCGTAGAGGGAAATGCAATTCATGCAGTAAAATTTGAATACGCGTTTTAGTGAAAAGTCGAAGTAAGGCAACAAAAAATGGGAAAAAAAGATTGATGCCAAACCTGCCATACATATAGGGAACATATTGAATGAAAACTATCTCAGGCCTATCTTGTATAATATTTCGCCAGAGAGAAAATAACGACCGTGGCTTCCAATCAGGCATGACAATTTTCTTTTGTATAAAACTTTCAACAACTGGATTTTTTTGCCCTGTCACCAAAACAAAATCGAATGTCTTGAAAAATTCTTGTGCGTGCATTTCCCGTAGGAGAAAATAACTATGATCCGATAGACCGCCCTTATCGGGCGGGAAGTGCGGGGCAATAAAATAAAATTTTCTCATTTGCAATTTGGCATTCCCCGAAAAGATACTTTCATGAATAAAAAATTCTTTTTTCTTTGATCTCAATTATAATAGAAGGATATATTTCAGGATAGCTTTCAATGAAGTTGGCATTTTTCGTGCACGATTGTTTTTTAGAAGTTGGCCACACTCATGCCATGCTGGAGGTTATCAACCACTTTCCCGCCCATCAAGTAGAAAAGATATACCTCATTAGTTACTGTGCCGGTGATCCGTCTCGTCTGCTGCCTAATCTATCAGACAAAGTCATCGTTTGGCGAATACCAGACATTTTGCCTAGACCATTCCTGTTGCGCATGCTCTTTTATCAATTCATGGCACTCATCTATGCATTTTTTTTACCAGCAGGGACTAAAACTATTGGGATCGGTATCGCGGCCCTTAACGTTCAATTTGTAAATGTCCAGTTTCTTCACGATCAATGGCGCGATCTCTACTTCAAAACATTCAGGCCTAAAGGTATTAAGAATATTTATAAGAGGTTACTATTTTGGGGTTTTTCCGTTGGAGAAACAATTTTATATAAATGGCGTTCGCCGCAAATATTTCACCTGTCTAAATTTATTGGGATACATCTTGCTCAGAAATATAATATCCCGCCAAATCGTCTGCATTTAACTTACTCGGGGGTCAATATTGAAAGATTTAGCCCCAGCACGCTAGATCGCCACGGCATCTATGACAAATTAATTAGTCACTTTTCTGAACTAGCCCGGCTTAATGTCGAGCGTCCTATTTTTTTATTTATCGGCGCCTTTGAAAGGAAAGGCCTCCTTTATATCTTGAAGGAGCTAGAAAAAAAACCAGAGACACAGATTATTATTGTGGGTAAGGGGGAAGGAAATTTTTCCAGCAAAGAGTATTTACAGCGATTTAAAAATATTGTTTTTATTCCTAATAATTCCTTGCTTCCACTGTTTTATTCACTCTGTGATGCTTTTATTTTTCCCACGATATACGAACCCTTTGGGCTAGTACTGATTGAGGCCTTTGCCATGGGTCTGCCCATATACACTACCAGGTCTCTAGTTGGGGCGAGCGAACTTTTAGAGACAGGCCCTCAAGTTTTCATGGCCGAAAATGCACAAGATTTCCGCTTGCCTGACATAGGAATACTTGACAAAAGCACGCGCTCGGATACCGTCAACGCAAGATTACCCTTACTAACAAATTGTAATTGGGAAGAGACTTCAAAGATTTTTTGGCAAATTATTGCTTCTTCTCAATTCGTCTAAACAAGAGAACAGAAGAAAGTATGGTGGCAATGACCCCAATAAGACTGGTGTAGTAAGCACGATTGGCGAGAAAATTATCCTTTTGCAAAAAGATGGTGTCGCCAGGCCTTAATTTATACTCAAATGCCTTGGCATCTCCCCCATTGGAAACATTGAAATATTCCTCTTCAATCGTCTTATCTAGCCTTCTGGTCACGCGAATTTTAGATAAAATAGCATCAGCATTGGGGCCTCCGGCCAATGATAGGCCATTAACCAGATTGGTATCAATAGGAACATAGTGAAGGCCACTGCGACCGATAGCGCCCCAAAAATGGACGGGTATGAGGGCCTTGCCCTTGACTGCCGGATTATAGTAAATTGAGCCAGCAGATTTTCCTATACCTTTAACTTCAGAGGGCAAAACAAGATCACGAATATTTATAGTCTCGCTCCTGGCATTGGCCTTGGCCGATTTGTCTTCGTCTGACGCACCATTTTGAGCATAGGCAGGCAAACTGGAGAATAAAAGAGAGAAGACAAGCAAATTGGTCACAAATATTGAAAAAAGGTTTTGCATGAATTTATTCTATCAGTATATTTCTTTTACGCAACTTTAGAAAATCATGGGATAATGTTAAACCAGAATGACTCAGACAGATAGCCTCAAAGACCCTATTTATAAACAAATAAAAGATTCAATTTTTCCTGTTATTGCAATTTTACTTTCAATCCACTTTTTATTGAATTTTACACAAAATTCAGGGCTCAAATACTTCTACCTAATTGAGGTTGCTTACACTATCTTTGCCTGCCTTTATTATGATTTACCCAAGGCGATGATCGCCCTCATGGGCCTATTCTTTATCGAAGGCCAGGGACGCATTATATGGGAATACAATCCTTTAATGCGAATTATGTTTGACCTTGTCTGTGGTCTGGCAGTGGCGAAAAGCTTGATTACCTATAAATATTTATTTTCAAAAAAAATTCCAGCATTTTTTTTATTCTGCATTAATTTACATTTTTTTTGGTATGTGGTTCAAATCTTTAACGTTTACAATGCAGGCATATTACCCGTTATTGGGGCATCGAAAATATACATTTTTCCATTTATTCTTTTTTTTGTTTTGCTGCAAAATCCAATTTATTTGGAATCACGTGAGTTTAAACAAATACAATCTCTGGTAATTTTTTTGACACTTATGGAAGTAATCCTGACCGTTTATCAGATGAATGGCAAGGAACCTGTTTTACTTTCCATTTCTTCCTATTATCATACCGCCTCTAAAATGGGCATCTTCACTGAAAAAAACTTTCGCCCCTTTGGCACCAGCTTTTTACCTGGTGGCATGTCAATGTACTTACATGTTACCGTACCACTACTACTCATAAATACTTCTCAGACATTCATCAAAAAGTTTGTTACCTTTGCAGTCATCTTGGCGTCATGGTTTGCTCTCTTCATTTCACAAGTAAGGGCCTTGGCATTTAAGCATGTCCTGACAGTCTTACTGTGCTGGATTGTTTTATTTTTAGCATCACGAAAAAGTCTTTTTAAAACATTTAAACACAACATTTTGAAGATACTTTTAATTCTTCCCATCTTTTTCCTGCCAGCGACGCACAAGATGCTGCAAGAACTAGATTTAGATACAGCAATTGATCGCTTCACAGTCATAGCCGAGGAAGGAGGTAGTCTTGAGAAGCATAGGGTTAACCTCGATCAAGCAATTAGAATTATGAGTTCCAAAATTAAAGAAGCTCCTCTGGGCGTCGGGCCCGGAAGAACTGGTGCGGCCGGGAGCCTTGGGGCCGAAGCAACTAGAAATGATCCCATTTTTAACAAAGAATTTGCCTGGACAGCAGATAATCTTTTCATCAGCCTGGCCATCGACTTTGGTGTAGGAATGATCTTCTATCTATTCGCCATTTTGGGCCTAGTCTTATGGCTTTTTTATCAAACCATACTGGCCTATGTTCATGGCAACTATACTCTTTTTTCTCACATGGGCGTCATTTCGGCCTCACTTATTGTTATGTTAATAGGAAATTGGGGTGCTATATCAGTTCCCTATAATCCAGAATCTTTTATGTTTTGGTTTCTGTCAGCGATTGCAGTGAATCATTATAATAGAGAAAAAAATAGTCGTGTGGTAAGTGGGATCGAAGTTCGTACAACCTCTCACTGATGAAAATCGGGGGTATTGCCAATTATTTCTAGATCTTCAAAATTTCGACTTAGTTCATATTCATCATAAATTCGGGAATCAGTCATATAGCGAACCAATAAACAAACAAACATACAAAATAAAATCAGCAATATTGCAAATAATGAGACCTTCTCTTTCGTTGCGCGCTTAAATGCTGCGACATTGGCAACATGCTTATCAAATACCAAATCACTTACGATGGTTGATTCAACCAGCTTCAATTGGATAGTTTTTGATTCAAGCAGTTTTAAATATTCAAATGCAGGTCTTAATTCTTCATGTTTGTGATCAAGCTTAATCTTCTTTTGCACCAACTCATTTTTTTGTTCTTCTAAGGAGGTGTATTCTGCAAATATTTTTTTGTATTCTCGTTTAATCACCTCAAGGTCAAACTCGGTAAAATTAGAGCCTCTATCCTTTGACTCGAGAAATTCATCGATATTGGCCACTCCGCGTCCTATATTTTTAAAGTTTTTAAGTTCTTTGCGCTTCTTGCGGAGTTCTCTTTTTAACTCTTTCAATATTGAGTGATCTTGTTCTGATAATAGCTCCTGATTTAACTCCAAAGCATGGATATCTTGTACCAATTCTGTCACGCGCTTTTTAACTGTTATATACTGGTTATATTGCTCCTTCTCATCTTGCATGCCATTGCCTTGCGAGATATTTTCAGTTTGTTTTAATGTCGCCTCCGCCTTGTTGAGTTCATACTTCTTGATCTCTAATATTTTTCCGGCACTGGCAACTTTTAATTTAATCGCCTCAAGATCAGAAAATACCCTATTGGACTCATCCTTTAGGCTACTAATCTCTATATTATTAAGCTCTTCTTTTTTCTTATGAATCAACTCGTCACTAATTCGTTGCTGTACCTGAATAAAGTGTTTTATAGTTCGAAGACGTTCTAATTCTAACTGTTCAGCTACAATTTTTAAAACGGTGACGGCAGTCATGCGATCCAACATCTTTACTTTTAAGTAAAACCGATTTTCAACTAAATGATCATGTTCGATTTCAAAGAATTGACCAATCACTTTTTGAACTTCATTCACTAGGCACTCATGGTCTTGCTTACAAAATCCAAACATTTCATGCTGTGTTTTTAGATTTTTGACCCCGAGTCCATTAAAGTTCAAAAATTCAAACTTAGGATGGTCAACAACGTTAGCAGAAACTCTACTTATAAAATCTGCCCCCTGGACCATGCCTATAACCTCACTTGTTGATAAGCGATTAGTATTTTCTCCTAATAACTTAGCAATGGCGTTTGTTGGCGAGTCGGCCTCATCAGCAATATTTTTAAACGATTGTGAAGCGGTATATATTGAATTCTGTGAAATATAATATTGTAAGGCCAGCAATGCTCCCAAAACCGGAATCACAAAACTTATTCTGTAATAGCGTAAAACTAACTTCCATAAAAAGGGGAAATTCAAAATAGTGGTTTCATCTAAGATGATATTCATCTTCTTCATTTTTTGCCCCCTTTCCACCAGGGACGACCTTTTATTTTCGAAGTGTCATTTTTTTTATTTTCACTTTGAGGATCAATCAGCAGACCTTTTAAATTAATTCCATAGCCTAAGAAAAAGGCACGAATTTCTTCAACTTCATTTTGTGAGGTTGCAGACTTTGCCACAATTATAGACAAACTATCAAAACGCATGATGATGGGGAAATAGATTTCTTTTTCAAGTTGAATTTTATATAGCTCAGGGACATCCCAAAAGACTACGTCAAAATGATCGACGACTTCATCGAGATACTCCTCATAGTCAGTTCCTGCACGCGATCCCGTTTCTATCAAATGATTCATGTCTATAAAATCAAAATGACTAAAAAAACTATGTGCCTCTAAGGCCGTCTTGCAGGTCTTAAGTTGGATTTCCGAGGCATTACAGGCCACGATTAATTCCTTAAATACTCCCAAGTATAGGTTGTCAGATATAATTCCAATTCGTAAATCACTTTGATGATCAAGAAAGCTTGCCAGCCCAAGAATGGTTCTTTGCTGTGAAGCTTGATATCCAGTTGAACTGACGGCAAATGATTTAACTCCACGCTTAAAGTCTTCAAAAAAACTATTGCCTATCTTAAATAGTTCATGATGATTGGAGACTTTATAGAAGAAGGAAGATAGAGCCTTTTTCTTTTCCTTCTTCTCCCCTCCTTCTTTCAGTTTTAATACTCGCGTACTTTTAATTGGTTTGATTTTATTAATTTGTTGGTTAATCACCTCATCTAAATTATCATTAAAGATATCGTCAGATGGTGTATCGGCCAGAAATATTTTTCTATCAGATTTTTTAGCATTTACACTTTTATCGCAGCTCGGCGCCATATCCTCTGCGAGGATTTCATCGATGAGATCATCGATTTCCTTTTTAATTTCCTCTTTCTTCGCCAAGCTCATCTTTGTCTACTTCATCCTTTTCTTCGCGACTCATGAGTACTCCCTTGATCGCGATTCCATACTTTTTAAAATAATCGATTGCATACACAAGTTGTTTCATTTTCGTAAGATTCTCTTTCACTACGATACTGATATTTTGAATTTGCCTAATAATTGGGAAATATATTTCCTTACACTTTTTAATTTTGCTTAAATCGGGGAGATCCCAAAAAACGATAGGGGCATCTTTCCCTGCCGTCTCAATCACTCCTGTAATAAACTCTTCCACGCTAAAACGTCTAAATTTGGATGAAATCCTTTTTAGTTCACTAAATTCATAGATCTGCAGATTTTCTTCTACATAAATCTCAAAACCGATATCTTCATCCTGTATAAAACGCTTTTCTTTTTTTAGATCCGTAAAATAAGAATAGTAAAAACTTTCGGCCAAGCTCTCAGTGAAAATGATAACTTCTCTTTCCATTTGGTAGGCAAAGAATGCGTACAGCCCAAGTATGGTTTTTTCCCTTTCAATTTTGTCGTCGATGGCATAGACGGCAAATCGATTAATCCCGGCATTAACATCACTTAAATATTTTTTCCCAATGTTAAAAAGTTCAACATGGTTTTTGGCCTTATAAAAATATTTACTGGTCTTTATGGAACGCTTCTTATTTAGAACTTGCTGACGGTAATTACCAATTTGCTCGCTCTTTTCAACTGACTCTAAAACAGGGAAATTGATTTTTGGTGACTCTTGTATTTTTTCATAGACAGGTCTTGGTCTGAGATTAAAAGGGGAAAATTTTGAATTTAGAATAGACTCTAAATTTCTTACTTCAATTTGTTGCCTATCTGTATCCTCTGCTTGGATTATATTTGGGTGATTTTCCTTTTTATTACTCCTGGCGTCGCATTCTTCTTTGGTAATTTTTAAAAGTGGGACTTCGTAAGAATCCTCAATCAAAAAACTGACACGATCAGCTCCACTGGCACGAATTTGTTCAATTACAATTTTTTGTATATCTTCTTGCTTTTCACGCAGCACTTCTTTGATTTGTTTAGCATCATTTTCTTCTACTTGATTTCCATTTTTAAGCAGTCGTATTCTTGTGATCTTTTGTCCGCGCTCTAGGCTTTGTGGCAGTGTGATCCTAAGTCCATCATTTTGAATTTCCTTCACCAATTCATAGTCATTTAAATCAATCACATGGGAACTGACTAAATCTTGATCGCTACCATCTAGCATCGTCAGATTTACGCCCTTGTCGTCCGGGCACAATTCTTCCAGACTATCTGGTAGCGATTTATCCTGATGGGAAAATTTTAACTTCTTTTCGGCCGCCATTTATCCACAAATGCTCAAAGAAACTTTATTGTTTCTCGAAGAACTCATCGGAGCTTATGCCTATAGAATTTAAGCTAAATCAGGATAGAGACAAATAATTCCTCTATATACAGGAGGGGACTAGTCGGAGATGAGACCGAAAATATCCTTATACCTTGAGTGGTAAACCGGCCTTTTCAAATGATTGAATAATCTTTTGCTCAAGCATTTTTAAAAAATCACCACTTAGAGTTTTCTCACGGTCAAGAAACTCAAATCTCACAGTCACGGCCTTTTTGTCTTGCTCTAACTCAAAAATATCCGCCACTTTTACTGCAGTAATCTCTTTAATCCTAAGCGCCTTTGTGACGGAAAAAATTTCATCTACAGAGCGTAGATTATGCATAACCAAAGTACAGTCAAAAGAACTGCCAGGATATTTTGCCAAGGCCTGGTACTTGGTCTTATCTTTTGGAGCTCGCGCTTCTAGGACACTTAAATCAAGTAGAGCAATGGACAAGTTCCCTTTAATTTTAAATGAACGCAAAATAAACGGATGGACAGAAAGAATACTGCCATGAATTTTACCCATAATTTTGATGTCTAAGACTTCAAAGGGATGAACCCCTGGCCAATTTTTAGGAATAACCGGCGAAGGAAATTTGGGGTCAGGTCGCACAAATTCGTAGGGAGCATCGAGATTGGCCAGCACCCGCTCCATTCCACTGGCAAGTGGACAAAATGAAGATTTCTTTTTATCGAAGTATACAATACCTAAAACCGTTTTCTCATTAACAAACTTCTTGGACTCACTTGAAAGTGCATAGGTGCGACCTAACTCAAAAGCGCGAAATTCGTCATGATTTTTAACATTAAGTTCCGCATTTTGGAGTAACGATGGCAGCAAAGTAGAGCGCATTATCTTCTGATCTTTTGAAAGTGCATTTATAATTTCTGGCCCTCTCTCTTCAACTTTCGCCTTGAGATATAAGTCTTCACCAATCATGGGATAACTCATAAGTTCAAAGCACCGCTCACTTTGAGTCATAAAATCTTTAATCTTACGTGCCATGGTGCCAGGCCAGGTCGGCCTAACCGGTCTGATATTCAACATGGGAGAAATAGGTAAAATATTGTCATAGCCAATGATTCTACCAATTTCTTCAATTAAATCGGCTTCGTACTCTATATCTTTAGTCGCGCGAAATGATGGAACTGAAACCTGAAGATGCTGACCTACTTTTTCAACTACAAATTCCAGTGAACTAAAAATTTCAATAATCTGATCTTCAGTGATCATTTTACCTAGGACATTAGAGATCTTACTTTGGGAAGTCGAAATGACCGGAGCGACAAAATGAGATAGATCAGCGCCGGCATATTCTGGCCTGCCAATAACTTTGGAGCCAGGACACAAGTTAAGCAATAGATCTAAAGTTCGAAGAAGAGTTTTGTAGCATTGATGAGAGTCGAGAGACTTTTCATAACGTTGGGAAGAATCGGTGCGTAGTCCAAGTCTGGTAGATGTTTTTCGTACATGTGCGGCCTTCCAATTCGCCACCTCAATAAAAATTGAAGTAGTCTTCTCATCCACTCCACTATTTTTCCCTCCCATAATACCGGCCAAAACTAATGGTGCAGCAGTATCACTAATAACGGTGTCGCCGGCCACAAGCTGACGCTTGACCTCATCAAGAGTTTCGAACTCTCTGTTACTATCCAGTTGGTGGATAATAACACTATTGCCGGCAATTTTGCTGCGATCAAAAATATGCAAAGGCATTCCTAATTCAAGCATGACGTAATTAGAAATATCGACGATGTTGTTAATGGCACGCAAACCCGCGGCCTGTAATCTCGCTTGCATCCATTTGGGGGACTCACCTACTTTAATACCATCAACAGAGAGACCAAAGTAAGCGACGCAAGAGCAAGTGCCATCGATCCGTACTTTCATTGGAGACGAGGCCGTGTTGAATTTTTCTTCTAACTGGGTTCGCCATTTATGATCAAAAGGATTTGAAAGCGGGGTTTCAAAAATGGTAGCAAATTCCCGTGCCATCCCGTAGTGCCCCCATAGATCAGGTCTATGAGTTAGGGACTTATTATCTATATTTAAAACCACGTCTGGCGTGCTATCTAAATATTGTGCGAGTGTGATTCCAACTTTAGTGTCATCCGGTAATTCCATCAGACCTGAAGAGTCGCCTGCTAGGCCCAGTTCTTCTACTGAGCACAGCATCCCCTCTGACATGACTCCCCTGATTTCCTTGGGAGTCAAAAGAAAATCACCTGGTAGTAACGTGCCAACCGGAGCAAATGGAATCTTAAGCCCTACTTTAACATTCTGTGCACCACAAACCACACGATGGGATTTAGAATTACCATATGAGAATGTGACTAGATTCAATTTATCTGCGCCGGGGTGTTTTTCAATTTGAGTAATTTGAGCAACCACAATCTGATTAAGATGGGCGCCTGTAAGAATAACTTCTTCGACCTCGGCCGTTGCCATGGTAAATTTTTGCGCCAAGTCTTTGGCCTGAATCTCCGGCAAATTGACGAACTCTTTGACCCAATCAACTGATAACAACATATTATTCCCTTAGAGCATTTAATTAATAAGATTTAAATTGTTCTACAAAACGTAGATCACCACCATGGATGTGGCGAATATCATCAATGCCATACTTCATCATAACTAAACGATCGAGACCCAAACCAAACGCAAAACCATTAAACTCTTCAGGGTCTATTCCTCCATGCTTTAAAACGTTGGGATGAACCATACCACAAGGGAGCAATTCAACCCATCCCACCTGTTTACAAACGGAGCAACCTTTTCCATTGCAGATAAGGCAACGAATATCTAATTCAAACCCAGGTTCAACAAAAGGAAAAAAGCCAGGGCGCAATCGCACTTCCACTTCTTTCTTAAAGATTTCAGTTAAAAGTGATTTCATAAAATAGATCAAATTGGCGACAGATATATCTTTACCAACCATCATCCCCTCAAGCTGATGAAAGACCATTTCATGGGAAGCATCAGTTCGTTCGCAGCGAAAAACCTTACCGGGAGCAATGAAGCGAAAAGGAGGCCTCCTTTCACGCATACCACGTACCTGGATGGTAGAGGTGTGGGTTCTCAGGAGGTGGCGATACTGACTTTTGTTTGCTTCAGTTTCAAACCAAAAAGTGTCTTGCATATCGCGCGCCGGGTGATCTTCGGGAATATTCAAGGCCTCAAAGTTATGATACTCATCTTCGATGTGCGGCCCATCAACAATTTCAAAGCCCATAGAAAGAAAAATGTCTTCAATCTCTCTTTGCACAATGGTTACGGGGTGAAGCCCTCCATGAAATTGCCCTTGACCTTTACATGAGTCTAGGTAAAAAATATCAACCGCATTGTGCTCTAGTTTTTGCGCCATCTCGGCTAATTCTAATTGCTCTAATTTTTGCTCAATCGCCTTTTGAATGGATTCTTTAATTTTATTTGCAACTGGCCCAATTTGTTTCTTTTCTTCGACGCTGGCCTGACGCAAACCGGCCAAGGCTTCAGTCAAAGGGCCTGACTTTCCTAGATACGAGGCCTTTAAATTCAAAACGTCGCTTTTATCCTGCAATTTTTGGATCATTGCAGAAAATTCCTCAAATAGTGAGTTTAATTTTTCAATTGTCTTTTGCGCCATAGGAAACACCTTGATTTGTCTAGCCACTTGGAATGCAGTAGACATTTCTATCATACATAAAGACCTTTTTTCAGGCCTTTTTTCCATTATTTATATTAGGTACGAGTGCTTAATGAGCTACGCAATCCATTTCGAACATCTTGAAAGAATTCGACGACTTCGGGATTTTTGTAATTAGGATAGGTCCAAGGCAGAAATTGGAATTTACCAGCGCTAAAAATATAGGTTAAATCCGAGTAAACTCCATGGCCTAGATAAATTCGGTGGGCAAATGGCTTATGCGTTGCCAATTGCATATTCTCTAGGCTCAGCATACCAACGTCCAGATTAATGTGTCGTCGCCCTTGATGAGAATGCTCGTCTTCAAATCCCATTGCCCAAATTTTTAGAGCAGCAAAATCATCGCGCGCGCAGGGCCTAGAAGAGACATAAAAAAAATGCCCCAAGTGATCATTGGTAAAATCATCGCCTACCATCTCGCTGGTGTAGTGCCCTGTCATATTTTGAAAACTGCCGGGAGCTGAAGGCCTCAACTTTCCCAGCGGGAAGGCCGGCTCAACTAGTTGGCGTAGCTGCTGCAAACTATAAATGTCTTGGCGATACAAAACTCCCGCAAAAAATAGCGCATGGGTGGGAAAGTGAAGCTCTTGCATCTTAATTTTGATTTGGGGTTTTGCGCCGAGAGACATTTTCAAAAAAGCTGACAAGCTCTTCACTGGTAACAATGGCAGTACCCTTTTTCCCCACCACTACACCAGCAGCGCAATTGGCGACAAAGGCGGCCTCATCCAGCTTTGCCCCTGCCATCAGAGCGGCAGTAAGAACACTTATTGAGGTGTCACCTGCTCCAGAAACATCATAAACTTCGGTTGCAACAGTTGGAACAATTTTTGCCATTCCTTTTCTATCTGCCACAAACATTCCTTGCGGACCTAAGGTAACAGCAATCATCTCCAGTTCTAACTCGCCAAGTAATATTTTGGCCATCTCTTCAATTTTGCCTTCACGCTTACCCAGGGAGTTTACCAGCAGTTTGCACTCAATCAAGTTGGGCTTTAAAAGGTGACAACCACGATAGCTGCGGGCATCTTTTGTTCTGTAAGGGTCAACTGCAACTAAGACATTTTGCTTTTTTCCCAAAGCAATCATCTTTTGCAACATCACGTCACTGAGGAGTCCTTTTGAGTAATCTTCCAAAATTATGCTCTGGTGATGAGATAAAAATTCCTGAAATCGGTCCAAAACCTTGGCCTGGGTCTCAGGAGATAAATCCTGAGAAGTTTCATAGTCAATGCGACAGACTTGTTGAATATCGGTTGTCACTCTCTCTTTAAAAGTCGTCTTACGTCCAGCGTCTCTAACAATTCCCCAGGTCGATAGACCCACTTCTTCCAGTAAACCCTCAAGCACATCGGCATTTGAATCACTTCCAACCACTCCCAACAAGGTCGACTTAATTCCCAAAGTTTCCAGGTTATGTGAAATATTTGAGGCCAAGCCTAGCTTGAGCCACTCTTTGGAAACTTCTAATACTGGAACAGGTGCCTCTGGACTAATTCTTTTAACCTCACCAAATGTGTATTTATCAATACCAATATCGCCAACGACAAGAATCTGACCGGACTTTGTCATCTGCTCGACGATATCCAAAAAGCGTTGATGTTTTAAATAAGTCATGAAAATTTATCCTCTCTTTTCAATAGCAATTCTTTCTTCCGCTCCCAGCAACAAGTCTCGCACTTCCTGATAGACATCGTCTACTTCGATTTTTGCCATGCATTCAAAATAGGGGCAAGTCATACCGGCGCACTTAAATGTTTCGCCACAAACGACATCCGGTACAGCGATACGAAGTTTTTCATGCTCACGCTCAAGAGGTCCCCAGCGCTTTGCCGATTGCACCTTAATGGGGGAATAAATCGCCACTAAGGGAATATTCAAAATAGAGGCCAGATGAGTTGGTCCGGTGCTGGGACCGACAAATAATTTGGCACCAGCAATCACATTGATAGTATGGCGAAGGCCTAATTTTCCTCCGTCCAAAAAGAAAACATTACTTTTAATATGCCCAAACTCTTCTCGCGAGAGATGATCTTTTAGGCCCTCAAGATAGGGGCCGTCAGACTGGGTACAAGAAACAATAAAGTTAAAACGACCGGGAAAGCTATCCTCAATTTTGACAATAAGTCTGCCGTAATTGCGCGAAGACCAGTTCAAGGTGTGACCAGTCATCCCAGGGTGAATCACAATGTACTCTTTTTCGCTCGGCATATTCTGTTGTTCCAGCTCAACTTTTAAAAGCTGGCGACTGTTTTCTCTCTCTTCATGGGATAAGCAGATAAGTCCTTTAGTCAACTCCTGCCATTGTTTTGCATTATATTTTATGCCAATACTTTGCAATAAATTCAGGTTGTATTCCATCTCGTGCATGACAACCATAGAACGAGGCTGCCTCAGGCCTTGATTTAAAAAGATAAAACTTGGAATTTTTGAAATCAAACCTCCCCTGTGGGGCACTCGAAGCAACCAGGCCACGGCCGAGGGCAAATGTCCTCCCCCAACATGCAGGTAAACATCGGGACGATGACATCTAAATTTTTTAATCAGTTCATAGCAACGACGTGCCAATGTCTGCTTCTCATCTGATATCCAGACTTCATCCACAAACGGGTGGCACAAAAAAAGATCTTTGCACTTAGGTGAGATGATAAAAATAAGATGAGCATTGGGAAATTGCATCTTAAGCAGTTTTCCCATTGGAAGCGTCAGTAACGTGTCCCCAATAGCATCAGATCGATTGATTACGATCCTCATAAGCTTTTTCCGATTTCATGCGCTTTATCTTTAGCTATGAGACAAATTCCTTCTACTACTTGCGCCAGTGTTAAATCACTAGTGTCTAACAGTACGGCATCAACGGCACGCTTTAATGGAGAGTGCTCTCTTTCCATATCCTGCTTATCTCGGTCGGCAATATCTTTATGTACCGATTCCATGGTTAGGCCTTGCGCCATACCTTTTTCGCTTAACTCTTCTAATCGTCTTTTTGCCCGAACCTCAGGACTGGCAGTTAAATAGACTTTACAAAAAGCCTGGGCAAAAACCACGGTTCCAATGTCTCTGCCTTCCATAACGCAAAAATGCTTTTTACCCAGTTTTCTTTGAAAGTTGACTAAAAAATCCCGAATTTCAGGAATCTGAGAAACAACAGAGGCAAGTTTAGAAACGTGGTGCTCGCGAATTCTCTGGCCCAAATCAACCCCGCCCACAGCAATTCTTAAGGGGGAGCTCTCATATTCCATTTTGATATTTTTTAAAAAATGGTGCAGTTCATTTTTATTTTGCAAATCAATATTGGCCTCTTGAGAAGCCAATGCCAGAGCGCGATACATAGCACCAGTATCAATGTAGAGAATACCAAGTGTTGTTGCCACCATTTTGGCCACGCTGGATTTTCCACTACCACCTGGGCCATCTATGGCAATGACCAGCTCTTTGTTGTCTTGTACAAGCGTACCCACATTAACCCCATAAATTCTGTTGCGGTCTATAAGACAAACATATCAAATAAATCGCGCAGCAACAATGTAAAGTGAGGTCTGTAACTTTTATCTGTGAATCATGCTAATCAGGATTGGAGTCGAACGCTTGGAAGATAGTTTATAAGGAATGGCGGGCATCTTGCGGTGAGACATCATCTCAATATGTTTTTTTGCAAACTCCACTGGAGATTCATACCGAGGCAAAAAATCCTTACTACGAAAGCGTGATAAGACAACTAGAGTGCTTCGATACAGAATAACATTTCTTTTCTGCCAATCGAGTAGCGACTTAGACACATGTTGATAGGCCTCTCTCACCTTTGCCAAATAGAGATGGGAATTTCCACGGTAGTTGCCCTTTCTAAGCCTTCGCAATAGCCAATAAGGCCCCATATTATAGGCGATTGTGGCATGAGCATAATTGTTATGAAACATCCCCAAGAGGTATTTTAAGTAGTAAACTCCCATTTCCAGGTTAACAATCGGAATCTTGCGCATCTGATTGGCCAATTCCGGATTTTTAATATTTTTCATTCTGCGCGCTAAGTACGTACCAGTGGCAGGCATAATTTGCATCAGGCCATAGGCCTTGACATGGCTCTTGGCCACCGGATTAAAAGAACTTTCCACTGACATGACTGACAAGACCCAGAGCGGATCGATCTGATATTTCTCGGCCATCTTGATACTAGCGCTTAAAAATCTTTTGACCCTGGACCTTTGATACACTGGAAATGTATTTATCAAATGTTGCTCTAATTCCTTCTTCGATAATTCTGTCATTCGCTCCATCGCCAAAGTATTATTGAAAGATTTATGTACTTTTAAAAATGAATATACTTCTACCACCTGCCCCGCAGAGTGTGGCGGACGGGGTGATGGCCCATACAGGACGTCCATAGGGCGTTTCGATGATTCTCGATCTTTTGTTCCGGTGTAAACACTTATCTCCCAGTCATCTAAACTTTGTACGAAGGCCTTCGAGAGTTCAATTTTAGAAAGCTTGATAGGAGTCATTGAAGGCAAAGTATTATACAAAACACCTTTCTGGTATTGACCAAAATAGAGAATCAAGCAGCCGACAGTCAGCGCTTGCAGGCACGTCCAAATAACCAAAGGATTGAGATTGAACAATTCCCCTAGCTGCCTAACGCGCCTTAAAAATAATCTATCCGAAACGCTTATGCTGCGCTCCAGAATTCTGCTTTCACTACTCATTAGCGGAATGTCATACTACCCATGAACTCATTCGTAAATCCCTCGACACGTCAAAATGCCCTGCTAGATTGCCTCTTCGCAATTCTAGCTAGTTGTGCCTAGAATATAGCGCTATGCTCAAACAGTTTTTTCAGCAGCTTTGACGTAAGTTAGGGTAAAATGCTGCTTTTTACTGTCCCGATTCAAGGTAAGACTGAGAATGAATGATCAAAATAGCAACCGCCTGGGCCTGCAAAAATCCCTCTATCTGTCCCAGCATGCCGCTGGCCCCATCCATTGGTGGGCATTTGGTCCCGAGGCCATGGCCCATGCACGTGACTTAAAACGGCCAATTTTTCTTTCCATTGGCTACTCCTCTTGCCATTGGTGCCACGTCATGAATCATGAGTCTTTTGAAAATGAAAATGTGGCGAAGTATTTGAATGACAACTTTGTATGCATTAAGGTCGATCGCGAAGAACACCCTGACCTGGATAGCTATTATCAAGCAGCGGCCCAGGCCCTCGGTCGCAACGGCGGTTGGCCACTATCGGCATTTTTGTTACCAAACCTCAGACCATTCTTTATCGGAACCTACTTTCCCCCGGCCCCAAATGGCCAAATTCCTGGCTTCATGCAAGTGCTAGAAGAGATCAAACGCGCCTTTGAGCAGGATCTTTCAGAATTGGAAAATACCGCAGGACAAATTGAGCAGGCGATTGCAACAGGACCTTTTCCCCCAGAGAAAGTTGAATTTCCTGGTCACTTTCCCCACCCAATGGCGGTTATGGAGGCAATCAAAAGTCTGCAGGACAACGAAAATGGTGGCTATGGCCGGGCACCCAAATTTCCCCAATTTTCTTTTTATGAATGGGCGGTGGAACAAATGCTGGAAGGCATGATCACTCCCGAATTCGGCGAGCATATTGTTTTCTCTTTGGAAAAGATGCTGATGGCAGGTGTTATGGATCATGCCCGGGGTGGCATTCATCGCTACGCCACTGACGACACCTGGAATAAGCCGCACTTTGAAAAAATGCTTTACGATCAGGCGGGACTCTTGCGCCTTCTCGCAAAATTTTCTTTGCTTTATCCCTCACCCCTAATCTTTGACCATATGATAAACACCTTGGACTACCTCGATCGCGAAATGCTAAGTGAAAAGGGATATTTCTTTGCTGCGCAAGACGCTGATAGCGAGGGAAGCGAGGGTTTATTCTTTACCTACACTTTGGAAGAATTTGAGGACGCCATCGCCCAAAGCTCAGACGATGACCTGATAGATAATTTGGAGCAAATAAAAAAATGGTTCGGAATTACCCCACAAGGAAATTTTGAAATGAACCTCAATACTCTTTCGCTTTGTTATGCCGAGAGAGAAAATATTTTTACAAAAGACAGTTGGGAACGCGTGCGCAAGGTAAAAACTGCCATTGCAGAAGATCGCAAATTGCGCGTACCCCCAGCAACAGACACTAAGGGAGTGGCGAGTTGGAACTTTCTCATGCTTTCTGCCCTGGCCGATGTCATTCAATATTGTCGCATTGATGTTATTAAAAAGCGCGCATTGACGCTTTTTGAAACCGTCTTGCAAGGCATCTACCCCGCCTTCATGCTCTCCAAAGAAGAAGGCAAGGCCATGCTAATACGCCATAGTACCACGCAGGACAAAAGTCTTCCTTATTTTGAGGATTACGTTTTCTTTGCCCATGCCATGCTTCGCACCTATGAATTATCTGGCAATCGCGTATTTAAAGAGAACTTTAAAGAGTCGCTGGATTTTATTCTTGAGGAATTCCAAAAGGACGGCGTCTTTTATACCCACGCGCTCAATGCCACAGATCCCACCGACTCTCCCAACAAACCCCATAATGTCATGGACTCGGGCTTCATGTCCCCTTTATCAACATTCTTGGGACTTTTAAGAAGAGCGGCCATGCTGTTTATGGGCGATAAGTATCAGGCCATTTTTGATCAGCTTAAGGAGCGATACGTACACGACACGCTTAAAAATCCTTTGGCCACAGGCGAAGGGCTGCGTGCCTTCACCTACCCTGATAGTGCCTACAGGCGAGTTAGCGTGCCGGCCCACTGGCCAAAAAATCCCAATTTTATTGCCTTCTTAAATTACTTTTTACCGCGTTTTGTACTGAGCTATCATGGTGATGCCGCTATCGGTGATGGGGAAACCAGCGACGATACTTCCGGCCACTTTGAAATTTGCAACTCAAAAGCGTGTGAATTTCAAGGCGATGGCATGGAAAATTTTATTCAATCCCTCACTCCTAGCGAGCCTAGCGAAAAATAAAAAAATAAATCTCAGGACTTATATTGATACCTTCTTAACGATCACTCGCGCTAAAGCAGGATCGAAAGGCGTGGCCTCTTGTCCATCAACTGAAACATGGGCCCCTGCTACTGCCACGAGATAATCAATGCTAAAACCGCACGAGCTAAAGAGCCGCTCTATATCTGGAATGTCTGGAATCCACCTCACCGCCAAGGCCTCTTGCTCAAGCTGCTGATAAAGGATGCCGCTTTCGGGATTAAATAAAAAATAATCTGAAAATTCCATGCGCGAGTGAGTCAGCAGGCATTCCATTGCAAAAATACCACCCGTCGGCATCATTGACGCTAAAGTTTGCAGAAAAAATTGGCGCGCCCCCTCCTCTGCCACGCAGTGAAGAAAGTGCGCGTCCAAAACAATCTCAAAAGGAGCAAGCTGAGACAGCTTTTTCAAATCTTGTGGCAGCAATAAATCATAACAAAAGTAATGAATATTGGAATGCTGATTAAAATGCTGAGCATAAGTAATTGCCACATCTGAAAAATCTATGGCAAAAACCTCTTGCTCATGGCCCAAATTGACAGCAGAAAAAAGGGAACTGGCACCACATCCTAGTTCTAAAATTCGAAGCGGAGTACGAGAAACAAATGACAGAACATCTTGCAAAAAAAAATCCGTCAATGAAGTATTGGGCGCAGGACTTATTTGCGTCGTGAGGAATTTGCTGAATGCTCTGTTGTAAAAATCTTTTATGGCCATATTTAAAATTCTGCCTATAAGTTTACCTATAGGCACAGGCCACTACAATCTCAATCTTTTAACTTTTGGCCACAATTAGAGTGAAGATGAAGGTAGTCTATCCTTTTGCTCTACTCCCTTGGCCAGCTCACCTTTGTCATCGGTGTAATAAATAGTAAAGCCTGAGAATATTTTATTGGGATTTTTAATCAATGGACGATTATTGTCCCAAATATCTTTCCAGCGCTTGATTGTATGATAAACCTTGCTGGAAATGCGCGATAGCGTGTCACCGTGGATAATGACGTATGGCTCGCCTTTAGGGTTCCATTCAAACTGCTCTGCTGGCACTCTAAATTTAAGCATCATCCCTTTTTTAATGATATAGCGATCATTGAACATTTCTTTGTTTAGTTCAGCAATCTCTCTCCACTTGGCATAGTCACCATAAATTTTAAAAGCGATCAGCATCAGCGTCTCGTGATCTTCCTGCACTCTATAAACGCTCAGGTCTGAAGGAGACAAGGAAGTGTCAGCAACTACCACAGCGTCACTTTCCATTTTGCTTTCACTGGCGACAGGGGCCACCACCGGAGTCTCACTCGCCAGCTTTTCTTCTTCTAGCGCTGAGGATTCAGGCACCGGGTTTGAAGCAGTGCTGCTCAATTCTTTTTCTTCTTCTTGATCGTCTTGCCCCGATTTAGAGCTGGCAGCAAATAGATCACCTTCTTCGCTGGAAGAAAACTCACTCTCCTCTCCCGGCATTTCACTTTTGCTGTTATCTTCTAAAGTATAAAGCGACTTATCATCCGACTCCTTAAGATCATTCTTCTTTTCATTGCCTGAACATCCCCAAAAAGTCGTCATAAGCAGCAGTGCAGCGAGTATTGAAAGGGGGGATCTTTTTTTCATTTTGTACTCCTCATCAATTTTATTTCCAACAAGTTGCTCTTCTATCGGATGGGATTTTCAAATTTATTAGGAAAATATTGCCGGAGCTTTTGCGTCTGGCATTATGGCATGCAAGTTGCTCACTCAAGAATTGATTAGTCAGGCCTGGCGATTAAGTTACTTAAAACCGGGCTAACTAATAAGGCAGTGGTGTATTTTTGGCCCCAATATTTGAGTATTTTGGCACCGGCCAGACTTGAGTACGTACAAAATGATCCCAATGCCAAAAGGAAAGGCCATGCCTAAAAAACTCAAATTCTTGAGAGCCGCGGCGCACCAGCAGACCGATGCTCAACCAAATCATTCGCCCTTCATCCTGAGCGAAGTTCAGCTTGATCT
>Ga0066639_10001038_pt1 | contig 24884 bp, 27 predicted proteins | sample CryGeyCG2114_010_2_FD_59504 | JGI IMG/M metagenome (GOLD analysis project Ga0066639, IMG submission 59504) | Groundwater microbial communities from aquifer - Crystal Geyser CG10_big_fil_rev_8/21/14_0.10 | ecosystem: Environmental > Aquatic > Deep subsurface > Groundwater | place: USA: Utah...
GAAAAACTCTATGTTTTATTGGGATAGCTTCTTTATGATACGAGGTCTCATCGATTCGGATCGAGACTGGGTAATTCCAGAAGTAATTGACAATTTTGTGTATCTATTTAATACATTTGGGATCATACCAAATGCGAGTGTATGGGCATTTTTGGGACACTCTCAACCTCCGTTTTTCTCATCCATGATATTTGACGCGTATTATGCGATCCAACGCGCATCAGGTATTGTTGAATACGGAAAAAGTCCATTCATCAGGCATTGGCTCGAAAATCGCATGAAAGTAGTCAAAGAAGAATATTGGAATGTCTGGGAAGACAAAAGCACGTATACGCACAAAATCGACATGCACGGCCTAAGCCGATATGGAGATCGTGATGTAGGTTATGCCCTAACATCCGAGCGTGAATCAGGCTGGGACTTTACGACACGATTTTATAATAGATGTAATGACTTTCTTCCTGTTGATCTCAATTCATTTCTTCACAAATATGAAAAAGACTTTGCAAAAGCTGCAAATATTTTAGGGAATAAAGAAGAAGAAGAATATTGGGAAAATCGTGCATCCGAAAGACATACCAGGATGAAAAAGTACATGTGGAATGAAGATAAAGGATTTTTCTTTGATTATGATTTTAAAAACGAACTATTAAGCGGGTTTTATTCTCTGGCAGGATTTGTCCCTCTCTGGTCTAAGCTTGCAACAATTGAAGAAGCAAAACGTGCCAAAGAAAAGCTCGCACTTTTTGAAACAGAATACGGTCTTACGATTACTGCGAAGATCTCACACCCACAAGATTCGTTCAACTTTAAACATATACCGACAGAATTTAGGCTATCAGTTGAGGACCTTATGGAGCCAAAACAGTGGGACTACCCACACATTTGGCCTCCACTTGAATATCTCACGGTTATTGGCCTCCTCAGATATGGTTTTGTTGATGACGCAAGGCGGGTTATGGAAAAATCAGTAAAAGCAAACAATAATGTGTACCACAAATATGGATATCTCCTTGAAAAATTAGATGCAACAACAGGGGAGAAGCCAAAAGACTTCTGGTATGCAGCTCAGCTTGGATTTGGCTGGACGAACGCCGTGTTTTATAGATATGTAAAAATTCTTGACCTCATGGAAGAAAAAAACGGAAACATTTATTCGGAGCAGGTCTTAGCAGGCGGGCCACCATATAGTCTTACCGGTGTACTACACTAAACCTCACTACCCTACCAATTGATATCTTCTGTGAAAACTTTTTGTGAAAACAGAAAACATACATTTATAATTTGAAATTTTCAATTTTTAATTTTCATTGAAATCCAAATTTTTAATGAATTAAAAATTATCACCTAACTCTTGCTCTTGTCATCCTATTATCTAATAACAAACAATCCATCATCAATTGCTATAATGCCTTTCTTCTATGAGGTCCTAGGATTCGATTTGAGGCCACTTCAAAAAACGAAAGCTATATATCATCGTCTACGATGTGTGTGTTCAAAAAATATGTAAAACATTTGAAGCAATCTACGCTCAAAATGTAATTGGTAAACTATACCTTAAGACAAAAAGCAGGCAAGAAAAGCCCCTTCTCCTATCATTCTGGACCAAGAGAAGCTCTCTTTTCACTTATTTTAGCTTCGAAATAAGTATTAAAATATAAATTTCTTATAAGTAAAATCCCATAGTAGGGGAGTGGAAAGAAAATATCTCTAGGAAACAAAGATGTAAAAACAATAGACATATATGATGGACATAAAAAGAATTAAAACATGTGACAAAAAAAACAGTAATATGCACAGGTCTTCTCTGCGGCTTTTCTCATATTCGCGTCGTAAAAGTATTATTGTGCGACATAACTCATTCAGCTTCCCGGTTCATAATAAGACATGTACTACTAAGCCAAACACGATGAACTGATAGAGTACACTTCACCTCTTCGTAAGAGGAGTACAGAGATTGCTCTCTCTAAAAAACCGTGGCTGTTGCCTCATGTCACAACTGACTACATAGACTAAACCACCATGATAGATATGTATAAGAGATACTACCTCTCCCTAAAGAACTGTGAAAATTAGACTGTTCAGTCAAACAAATCTATGCTTTTAGCCTCGTTTTGTGTGAAAACTGCATATAGCACACACTCTGTGCACGTGTGATTTAGCTTGATAAATCAATCTAAACTATAGCTTTTAGCCTCAGCACATAATCATTTTTCGTATTTTTTTCAAAGTATATGTGTAGTCCTCTTCTAGAGTAGAGCAAATAAATCATATGTAAGAATATCCCGAAACAGTTATGTTCTCAAGGGAATCATCTATGTACTGTAGAGTTGTGAAAAATATACCTAAAAATACGTGAAAATAGAAAGTTATCCACATTTTTAGCTTTGGACATATCCTATAACACAACCTTACTGCATCATATTATATCATCAATCTTAAAGTTATTATAGGATATAATTCTCTTATTCTTGGTATCCCCTCCTCTTCCCTGCTTCAAACATGGAATTTTTTTTATATTTTTCGAAGCTAAATCGAAGCTAAATTTTTTAATCACTTGAGGCTATTATGAACCCCACGAGGTAAAAAGCTGAAGAACAAAAAAAACAACAGCACCCACCCATATATATTCCCAAAGCACTCCCCGAAATAATCTCCTCTCAAGCCACACATGAGACAAACCAACTACAGTATAAAAAAACCCAGTCATGAAGAGTGCGATAACGGTTGGACTACTTGGCCAAAACCATAATACTGTTGCAATTTCTAAAATACTCAATGTAACTACCCCACTCCAGATTGGCAGTGATACTTCTGTTTTTTGAAGTGAATATGTCCAAAGCGACTGAAAAACCAAAAGAATCGTATAAAAAGTAATAAGAGGAGCTATGATGTACAGAGGCAAATGAAGGGTAAACATAATATTTGAAAGGAAGAAAAATGATAAAAGCGTCAATACAAATGAAACGATTTTAGCTCCTGAGACCAAAGCAATCGTCCGAATCGAGCTTACTGTAAAAATATTTTGACACAGATAAAGAGAATAGAGTCCAACCGCATACAATCCAGTCAAAAGTATTCGAGACAGCAAGCGTGATGGTACTAAAAAATAAAAAAGTACAATAGCTAAGGTATAAAAAAATGGTAATATGAAAATTGAATATGGATAATCTGACTCAGCTTCTCTGAGGTCTCTTCTAATTGCCCAATAAAGAAAAAGATCGGTAAGAAGTGATAAAACAAATGCGACGACAAACCCTGATCTCTCAAGCTGTGATTCTGTAAAAAACAACGCAAGTGATAAGATAAGGACTGACAAAACAAACTTTTGTCTCTTCTCCAGCGTAATTTGTAGTGTTTTTTTCTTGCTTCCTTTACTCATTCGTTGAGAAGCTAATACCCTTTTTCGAGCAAAAAAACGTGGAAATGAAAAAACCATAATTGAATAGTGTTATAGTATACTATGGGCCTCTACTCGGAAATCTCGTAATTTACGTATACATCAGATACATCAGGATGATCTTCAAGCTTTTCAACAAACGAAACCGCTTTTTGTGAAAGCTCTTTGTCAGTTATATGTCTTAACACTGTTGGTTTTCTTATAATAGCTGCATGTTTGATACTCATTCCCTCTGATACAAATCTATCTCTTATTTTTCCCAAATCTTCAGGCTTTGTATATACAACAAGTTCATCTTCTCCTTCTTCTACATCCTCAGCGCCAGAATCTGCAGCTATATTAAATACATCGTCAAGACTTCTATCTTTAGCAACAACTATTTCTCCTTTTGATTCAAACTGATACGACACAGATCCGGAAGACGCGAAACTCCCTCCGTTTTTTTCAAAAATACTTCGGATTTCTGGTCCTGTTCTGTTTTTGTTATCTGTGAGCGCTTCTACAATGACACTAAAGCCACCCGGGCCAAATCCTTCATAGACTATTTCTTCAACATCACTATCCTGTTTTCCTTCTGCTCGTTTAATCGCCCGTTCAATATTGTCTTTAGGCATATTTGCACCACGTGCAGCATCAATTGCAAGCCGGAGTCTAAAATTTGAAGATGGATCAGCGTTTCCGCCACCCTGTTTTATAGAAACAGTAATTGTATTTGAAAGTTTTGTAAAAAGAGCACCTCGCTTTTGATCTTGTGCTCCCTTTTGACGCTTGATTGTCGACCATTTCGAATGTCCACTCATATAAGATGCAAATCGCCTATGGCGTATCACAAATCGAAATCTATTACATCAATACTATTCGATACGCAATATGCTATAAGCGATAAGCAATTATACTGTTTCTACCTTGACTTTTGCAAGGAATGCAGGTAGAATCGTGAAATAAATTTCATCCAAGAAAGAGAACATTTTTTTGAATGACACCGTTAAAATCTCAAGCGATACAAACTGCCCTGCACGGTGATTGGAATAACGCAATTCTCCTCAATCGTGAACTTCTTAAGGAGGATCCTCATGATATTGATACACTCAATCGGTTGGCATTTGCCTATGCAAGCACTGGAGGCCTAAAGAAAGCAAAAGAACTCTATACACAAGTCCTTGAACTTGACACACACAACCCTATTGCAACAAAAAATCTCAGGCGCCTCTTAACTATCGGGGAGAAATCGACAAATTCTCAGTCGCCGATCGTTATGAACAACATATTTATTGAGGAGCCGGGTAAAACAAAAGTAATTGATCTTCTTAATGTTGCCGACAAAAAAGTAATTATCAATCTTAACTGCGGTGAACATTTAACACTAAGTATAAAACGTTCAAAAATTTTTGTAGTTGACTCCCACAAGCAGTATGTTGGCATGTTGCCAGATGACTTAAGTAGACGCCTTATTGAATTTATCGAGGGTGGAAACACATATGACGCATATGTCAAAATTGCTTCAAATAACAAAGTAGTTGTATTTATTAGAGAAACAAAAAAGTCTACAAAGTTTATAAACCAACAATCTTTCACACATAGTGATAAATCAAAACTTTCATTTGAGGCACACCCACCTCATAAATCGGATCCTCAAAAAAAACGAGGAGGGAAACATAAGTCAAATCGCACTTATTCTTGACTCTTAGAAGGGGTTTTCGAAGTCTCTGAAGATGAAAATGTAGAATCTGACTGGTAAAGTATTTTTGACTTTGATAGATCCTTTTTTGCTTCTTTGACTTCCTGCATTTTCATAACGTTTCGAAGAGACCAAAATGCTAATAATACAGAAATACTTGCGATGATAATAATGACAAAAAAAATCATTCGTTAAGCTGACGAAAGACAAGATTTGTCAGTCCGTCCTTCCCTATTATAATTGATATATCTGAAATGCCAATATCTTCACTTTTTTCTACTGGATATCCCAAGAGATTCTCCAACTTCTCAAGTGTGTATGATCCTTCATGATAATATACGATTTTTGACTGCTCGTGTACTTGTAAGGCTGTCTCAACTGAAATCACATGTGCACCCATAGTTGTTAATATATCTTCAAGCCTCCCTCCTACACCCTGCAATTCAGAAGCATTTTCAATAGCGATAGAAATGTCTTCATTCTGAATAGTTTTATCAAAAAACATTTGCCTCACGATTTGTTGATGTTCTTGATCTGAAAACGGGAGTGAGATTGTTTCTTCATGAGTGTTCTCATCTGGTACTACACGAGAGGAAAATAACAAACGTATAAGATCAATAAATGTGAGCTGAAAGCGAAATTCATTGTGTTTTATAAGTGCGTTTTGAAAAAGTGCTGAAGGAGATTTTTCACTTTCAAGCTGTGTTGACAATACGATCACTCCATCAACTCCAACAGGAATTGTTAAAAATGCATCATCTAAAGATGATGCATTTTTAACAATGAGCTTTCCACTCTCTTTTTGAGAAGGATCAACGGTCAGGTATACAATGTTACCTGTCTGGTCTGATATTACAGTTGTAAAACGATGATGACCATCAAATCTGCTCTTTTGCCAAACACCAACAAATTTAAAAATGAGAGAAGCAATAATTAAAAAAAGTACGCATACCGCAAATATACCAACTAACATAATATTATTTTGTGGTCTTTCTCGTGTCATACTGAAGCTTCTTGAAGACTTTGTAAAAACAGTTTCAGGTCAGAGGATAGCTCTGCCTCAAAAAAAACCTGTTGATGCGTCAGAGGATGAACAAATTCAATTGAGTACGCATGAAGAAAGACTCTTTGTAAAAGCTTCCTATCATTTCGTGCTGTTTTCCGACCAGCATACAAATAATCTGAAAAGATCGGATGATTCAGATATTTAAGGTGGACTCGAATTTGATGTGTACGACCAGTTTGAGGATATAATGTAAGAAGTGACAGTTTTTCATCCCTACATATATAGACTCTATCAGTTTCATACAGTGTTACGGATGGACGACCTCCTGCAACAATACCAAACTGTTTCCTGTTCCACGGAAGTCTCCCAACAGGAAGACGTATCTCCCCTGTTTTTGGAATAAGAACACCATGGCAGAGTGCTTTATATGTCTTCTTGACAGTACGATCTTTAAATTGTTCTTGGAGAATTTGAAACGACTCAGGTGTTTTTGCAATAAGCATGATACCTGAGGTTTCTTTGTCCAATCTGTGAACAATACCGTTTCTTTTTACAAAATCATCTTCAGCGAGATCTTTATACTTCTTACTAAGATCAACACGTTTCGTAATCCAATCCTGTATCGTTTCTAAACCGTGTGTGGTTTCGGAATTATTGACAATGATGCCTGGAGGTTTACTGATAACAAAAAGTGCATCATCTTCATATAGTATACGTATTGATTCATCTCTCATCGTTTTGGCCTAACTACAAATAATTCTTGTCTCATGAAATATCCAAGTGACAAAACAAACACAGATATTGAAAGGCTATCTTCAGGCTGAAGGAAAAATACATTGTGATCAATATGAGAAATCATACTTATAAAAAATACAACAAATGATGTAACAATAAGAACAGACGTGCCAAGCATACCGGGTTTAAGTTCTTTTGTAATCACACGAGGATACACAAAAAGATATGTAACAAGAAATATTACAAAGAACAAAACAGGAAGAAACAGGTGAACAAAAAAATGCACTTTTGATGCCAAAAACAAACTTCCCACAAAACCTACTGGAAGGCCAGCTAAAAATGATAATCCAACAAAGTCAAGAATTCGTTTTATTGGAAGTTTTCTCTTTTTTGTTATGTAAAGGAGAGCCAACACACCCCCTATTACCCCCCCCATAAACGAAAGTCCAGGGTAATATGGAATTAAGAAAAAAACGAGTGGATTAAAAAACCCTGGAGCAAAATGAAAAACAACATAAAACACACGTGAGAATAACAATCCAACAAAAAAGATGATAAATGTGATATTAAATAGGTCTTCAAGCGTCACATTTCTTTTGATAAAGACAAAATCTTCGCGACTAATATGATAGAGGCAGAAAAGCGAAACAAAAAGCCCTAAACCTAGAAACGAAAAGAAGAAAATCATAGCAACATTATAGTCGAAATACTACTTTTGCAAAACCAAAAAGAAGAAGAAACACACCAATCCCTACTATCACACTTGAAACACCAATAAGATCTGAAAGCCCACCAGCTACAACAATAGGAAGAAGCGAAAAAATCCCTACGATTGTATTAAGTACTCCATATACTTTCCCACGCAGTTCATCTGTCGTTTTTTCTTGGAGTATCGTATTTGCTGGAACAAAAACAAATGCATTTGCAAATCCAAGTAAAAATGCAATACAAGTTACAATATGAAGTGGTGTGATATCTAGTATACCAGGAAGAAGCGTATTAAATGTCTGAACAATATCTCTTGATGCAATTTTTGATCCATATGGCAAAGCAAGCATAGAAAGTCCTGACAAAAAAATCCCCGTTGTAATTACTTTGTTTTTACTAACTTCTGAAAATACATGAATCAAAAGAAGGCTTCCAACAAGTACACCTAGTGCTGCAGGAGCAATAAAACGAAGTGGGAATTCTTCTATCTGTACGCCGAGAACATCACTTGCATACCCTGGCGCAAGTACAGCAATTACCAAAATGAGAATCTGTGCTAAGGCTAAAAGCATCAATGAATGATGAATTTCTTTTGTTCCACTCATAATTCTGAGTGCGGATATAATTTCATGTCGTACAGCTCCTTTTACATTTTTTGTTCGCGCTCTAATCCTTTTTTCATACTTTTTTGGAAGGCGGATGAGAGAAACAAAAAGTGAACTTACAGCAAGAAGGATCGCTAACACAAGAAGTGTATTATTTTTTCCAAGGATAAGAAGCATCGGACCTGAAAGAATATATGCCACAAGTATTGATCCAAAAAGTCCTAATCCAAATAATGCATTGGCTTTATATAAAAGCTTTTTTTTAACAATTACCGGAATAATTGGAGTCTCCGCTGGTATAAAAAATTGAGTTATTGTCGTAAACAATATAGAAAAAAAATACAACATAAAGATGTTTGAAGAAAAAAAGACCAGACAAAGAAGAAGTATTGCTCTGAGAATGTTCGTTATAAACAGAACATGTTTTTTGTTCCAGAAGTCTACATATACACCTGCAATCACGCCTATAAACACTGCTGGAAGCGTAAAAGAAAGAACAGCAAGTGCAACAGCGGTATTTGACTTAGTCAACGAAAAAACAACAAAAATGAGGAAAAAATTAAAAACGTTTACGGCAATTTGTGTAAAAATCTCGCTGAGCCAAAGATAGGTAAAGGATTTTACCCCAAATGCGTTAAGGATTGTCTGCTTCATCTTCCCTATGCTTTCTCTGTATACGATCCTGTACGAGTATCAATACGGATTTTATCTCCTGTACTGATAAAAAGAGGAACTTTGGTTTTGATGTTGTTCTCAAGAACAGCATCTTTAAAAACGTTTGTTGCTGAATTTCCCTTTACTGATGGACCTGCTTCAATTACTTGAAATACCATCTTTGATGGAAGGAGCACAGAAAGTGGTTGATTTTCATAAAAACTTACTGTAAACGTTTCTCCCTCTTTAAGATACATATGATCGGGTAAGACAGTAAACGGTATCGATATCTGTTCATAGGTCTGAGGGTCCATAAAATATGCCTGGTCATCGTCTTTGTACAGAAACTGCATGTCTTTTTTGAGAACGTGCACATCTTGAACTTTTGCACCATTTATGTAACTTTTTTCCATAGTCGTGCCACTTTTTACATTTCGAACTTTCACTTTGATATTTGCGCTTCCTCGCCCCATCTTAATATGCTCGTATGACAAAACGAGAAGAAGTTGTCCATTTTCTACAAATGTAGTACCCGAACGAAGATCAGTAACGGATATCATAGAATAGTAAAACTCCTTATAACCCTCTCCTCTCAGGAGAGGGGAACCACGACTTTGTCGTGTGGGAGAGGTCTCCAAAACGGAAGGTCGCAAATGGCTACATATTTGTAAAGTTACAACGACTAAAAACTTTGCGAGCACGTACCATTCAGCTATCTAGCCATTTTTATTTTTTCTCTTAATTCTCACAAGTCCTGAGCACGGAATAACCTCTACTCCTCTTTTCTCTAGCTCATCGAGGAAAAGATTGGCACCGATGGAATCAGCTGCCATGTGACCTGCATCGATGACATTAATGTGTTGTTTTCGCATTTCTTTAAGAGAATCTTCAGAAACATGCATCTCAACAAGTGTTCCTACACCTGCTTTTGCAAGCTCAACATAGAGCTCTTTTGAAGGATTCGTTCCGCCTGTAAAACTTACCATTACTTTTCCAGCTCTTCTTGATGGACTCCCTGAAACGAGCTGAGGTCCTGATTTCCCTTTGATTGCCTCAATAAACTCAGGAATTTCGTTTATTGTGTCGAGAACTTCACCTGCTGTATAAAATTGTTTATTTGAAAAATACTTTCTCATAAAATCATTTCCCATGTTGTCCCAAATTGTATGGAGTGCAAGAAGCGGAATGTCAAGAAGTCTTGCCGCATCAACACTTCGAGCATGATTAAGTGGATTAAAACGACGTTGCACCTCGCCTTTTCTTTCTTCAAAAAGTGCATGAGCAACATTAACAGGAACCCCTGCGTCAGCAAACATATCAATCTGAACATCCATCACCTCATGCAGGCTTGCCAGGGCATGTCCGTCCGGGTGGTGTGAGATGAGAAGGTCAATCTGGCCTTGCCCTGAGCTTGCCGAACGGGCTTTTTCATTAAGCCTGTCAACCATCAACACCTCTGCTGCTTCAGCGTCTATTCCTGCCAGAAGTTTTTTAATTTGCTTTTTAGGATCACCAACGAGTATCCGCGAGTCGGTGTAAGGATTTTTGAGCGTTTCAACATCGTAGAGCTTTTTTTTATTCTCTGGAAGTTTTTCGTAGTCAGTCTTCATACGTTTGAGGAAATCTTTTACGCCTGAAACACCACGAGGATCTGCTTTTATCCCCATTTCAACAGCTAAATCATAAATTTGTTGAATTGTCATGGTATGAAGTATAATATAAGTCGTGTAAAATGGCAATTGCCTCTTATCTCTCCTCTTAGGAGAGGGTCAGCCCCGATCAGATAGGGGTCAGGGTGAGGTCATCAAATGCTACGACACGGGCGAGTGGTGGAATGGTAGACACGCGGGTCTCAAAAACCCGTGGGCTTTAAACCCATGAGAGTTCGAGTCTCTCCTTGCCCACATATATATAAAACACCTATTGACATCTTTAAAAATTAGGCATACGCTAGATATAGATCTATGAAAAAATTCTCCATTTCAGAAGCTATCAAATTTGGCTGGGAAACAACTAAACAACATCTAAGGTTTCTTATCGGAGTAGTTCTTATCATTTCATTCGTCAATCTTATCCCCAACATTACCAACTCACAGTTACAGGAAAATGAGGCGTCACTTCTGTTGGCAGTAATCGGGATTGTATTCTGGGTCCTTAATATGCTTGTAAGTATTGGTGGAATTAAAATCTCACTTGAACTTGTTGACAAGAAAAAAGCAGAATTTGCTGATCTTTTCAATGCCTATCCGCTTTTAATTAACTTTATTATCGGATCAATTCTTTATGCCCTTATTGTAGTAGTCGGCCTTCTTCTGCTTATCATCCCAGGCATATATCTTGGTATCAAATTGCACTTTTATAGTTACTTTATTGTAGATAAGAAGCTCGGACCAATCGAAGCTCTCAAAGAGAGTTCACGGATTACACAGGGTACTAAATGGCAACTTTTTCTATTTGTCCTTGTCATGGGACTTCTCAACATCGCCGGAGCATTGGCGCTTTTTGTTGGGCTTCTTATTACAATCCCTATTACGATGATGGCATATGCATATGTATACAGAAAGCTCCTTGGTTCTGCTCCCGCAGCTGTATCTTCTAACCCTGCTACAACATAACTTATAAAATTCGAATACCAAACTTCTTAAGTTCTTGGTAGATATGAAAAAGAGGTAGTCCTAAAATATTTGAATAGTCACCATCAATTTTTTCAAAGAGGACTCCCCCAATCCCCTGTATCCCATACCCGCCAGCTTTATCTGTTGGATCAACTTGGATAATATAATTATCAATTTCACTCTGCGTTAATTTTTTCATGGTTACTTTTGTTATTATGGACCTCGTCACACGTTTTGAAGTTTTCATGTCCAGTATTGTAAAACCTGTAATTACATTATGATCTCTTCCACTTAGTTTTCGTAAAAACCGTTTTGCTTCGCGAAAATCAATGGGTTTGCCAAGTATTTCATTATCAATCACAACCAAAGTATCTGCAGCAATAATAATCGCATCTTTGTGTTTTTTTGAGATAGCACGTGCTTTCTGGATGGATAATTCCTCAGCTTGCCGACTTGGTTTGTGTCGTGGATTAAGCTTTTCTTCAATATTGCTTGGAATAACACGGAAACTCAAGCCAAGCTGTTTTAATAATTCCTTTCTCCTGGGAGACGACGAAGCAAGAATCAACTTTCTATGTATTTCTTGTAGTGTTGAGTTTCTGTTCTTTTTCATATCTTTCGATTGCAAGAGTAATAAGTCTATCGATGAGTTCAGTATACCCTATTCCAGACTCTTGCCACAGTTTTGGATACATACTGATCTTGGTAAATCCCGGAATTGTGTTAATCTCATTTACAAAAACAGTGTCATATTTTGTAACAAAAAAATCAACCCTTGCCATTCCCTCACAACACAATGTTTTATATGCTCTCAGTGCCATATCCTGAATTTTTTTTAAGGTTTTTGGTTCCAAGTCTGCTGGACATACAAGTTTGGCAGCATCTTGGTCAACGTATTTTGCATCGTATGAATAAAAATCTTTGGTTGGCACAACTTCACCAGCGACAGATACAATAGGATCTTCATTTCCGAGAACGGAACATTCTATCTCCAGACCCTTAATGTATTGTTCAACCAATATTTTAGTATCATACGAAAACGCATCATCACGAGCTTTTGCAAATTGGTCTCCAGACGATACTTTCCAAACCCCCACAGAAGATCCAAGATTTGCTGGTTTTACAAAAAACGGAATACCAACTGATTGTTTGAGACTTTCAAACGTAAGAAATTTCCGATCTCTCTCAGTAAATACCAAAAATTTTGTGACTGGAATTCTTGCTTCAAGTAACAATCGTTTCATTACATCTTTGTCCATGCCGATTGCAGAACCCAGGACAGACGCACCGATAAAAGGAATACCTGCAAGTTTTAGAAGTCCTTGAATCGTGCCATCCTCGCCATATGGTCCATGAAGTACGGGAAATACAACGTCTATATGTGACGAAATATGACCACCGCCAATGTTTTTTAAATTATTTTCTGAATGCCATGGGGAAAGTGTTACTGATGATGAAGATCTATTGAGTGCAATTAATTTTGGGTTTGTTTCATTGAGAAGAAACTGAGATTTTTCTTGGAGATGCCACTTACCAGACTTGTCGATTCCAATTAACACCGGATCGTATTTATCTTTATCAATCGCCTCGATAATATTCTTGGCAGACTGAAGCGATACTTCATGTTCAGCTGACCTCCCTCCAAATAGTATTCCAACACGTAATTTCTTTTGTTTCATACTACTACCCTTGTAACCCGCTCTTGTATTGATGATATAACTTCGGAACTAATCGTCCCAAGTTTTGTGGCGACATCTTCTGCTGTTATCATTTCCTTTCCTTGTTTCCCTATTATAACAACTTCATCTCCAACTGAAACGTTACGAACATCTGAAATATCAATAGTCGTTTGATCCATGGATACCCTCCCAATTACTAGAGCTCGTTTGCCTCCTACCAACACCTCACCAAAACTACTCGGGCTGCGTCTGAACCCATCTCCATACCCTACTGGAAGTGTTGCCATTTTTGTTTTTTTCATTGCTATAAATGTTCTTCCATACCCAACAGATTCTCCTTTTTCTATCTCTCGCACTTGAACGACTTGTGTTTTAAGTGACAGAACAGGTTTTGGAGTAAATGGTATTAAAAACTCGTCCGAAGGTACAACACCATACGTGATTTTTCCAGGACGGACCAGATTATAATGAGTCTCAGACATCCTCAAAGTCGCAGCGCTATTGGCACAATGGACGAATGGTGGACGAAGGTTGTTATTTTCTAAATCTGAAAGCAGATTCTGAAATGTCATTAGTTGCGTTTGAGTAAACGATAAATCTCTCTCATCTGATGTTGCAAAATGCGTAAATACACCTTCACAAACAACATGTTTCAGAGTATCGATATGAGCAATAAGATCCAACGCTTCCTCAGGAGAGCAACCTAATCTGTACATGCCGGTATCAACTTTGACATGAACAGATACCTTTTTTTTCTTTCTTGAAGCAATTCTATCGATGGTGTCAACTATTTGTTTGTCAATCACTGTTATTCTACAATCTAATTTTATTGCCTCTTCAACAGAATCTTTATCTGTATAGTTTAAAATCAAAATTGGTTTTTTAACTCCCCTCTTCCGTAGTTGTCGCGCTTCAAAAAGACATACAACTCCAAAAAAATCAACACTATTCTCAATAACCTGAGCCACTTCTAAAATTCCATGACCATATGCATTTGCTTTAACAACAGCCATATATTTTGTTGACGGATGAAGAAGCTTCTTTACTGAAGAGATGTTATACAGAAGATTGTCTTTACTGATTTCCGCTCTAACGAGCCGATCATAGCTCATGATGGAATCAGAAGAATACCACTATTTCCTACCCGTTGCAAATTTACGAAAAAGAAGCTTATCAGTTTGTTTCTCAAGAAGATATATCATGTAAATAAATCCAGCATATGACAAAAGTTCGAGAAGCGTTGGTGATGCGGTGTATCCAAAAAGTGTTCGGAGAAAGCTTCCCAGAAGGCTACTATTTGAAAGAATATGAGAGATGTTAATAAGAGGGTCAAATGAAAATATCGGTAAAAGCCCAGCTTCTTGAAACTCATGAACCCCATGCATCACAAGCCCTGCTGCGAAAAGAAGTAAAAAAGCACCAGTTACTTTCAAAAGCTTAATAAGATCGATCTTAAGGCTATACCTGAAAATAGCATAGCCAAGTCCCACAGCAATTACCATACCAATAGCTGCACCAATAAGCTGATTATTATTGCCAGCAAGTGTTGCTACTGCTTGCAAGTAAAATACTGTTTCTACTCCTTCACGAAGCACGGCTGTTAATGGCAATATGACGAGACCAACCGTGTATTTTTGATCTATATGATACTGAACTTGATTCTGAAGATTTTTTACTAGTCCTTTTTGCCTATGAACCCATAGAATCATCCATGTCAAAAATCCTGCAGTGACAAACATAAGTATTCCTTCAAAGATTTGCTCAGTTCTTCCCTCAAACGTTCCCAAAAACATACGAAGCAGCACTGCGGTCACTACAGCACCTATTACTCCAAGCCCTGCTCCAATCCATACATATTTTTTAAATACTTCCTGGTGAGTTTTTGTGAGAAAGGTGATGAGGATACCAATGACAAGTGCTGCTTCAAGTGTTTCACGAAAAGTAATAAGGAGCGCAGCAAACATGAATAAGATTACTATATAGACAAAAAACTAACACTGTCAAGGTGTTAGTTATGCATGTTTAATTCCATGTCATTCTGAGGAGCATACGTATCACATCGCCCCTCAGAATGACGAACCATTGAAATGGCTGGAACTAACAATTAACTTGTTGGTGGTGTTCCACCACCTTGGTTTGGGTCTGAACCTGGAGCAGGTGCTTCACCACCTGGTCCATCTCCTACCTCACCTGTTCCACCTGCTGGTACATTAGGATCAGATGCTGGAGGTGTAGGCTGTCCAGCTGGTGGTGTTCCCATACCACCTCCCATGTCACCTGTTCCACCTGCTGGTGGAGTTTGCGGCATTCCTGGGTTTTGTTGATTTTGATCGTCCATGTCATTCACCTCCCTTCAAAAAAAATCGTTACTGTACTGTTTGTCCAGGTAAACTCTCTGATGTGTCTTCATTTCGTTTTTTATCCACACTATAAAACCGAATTCTGTCGCCACGAAAGAGAAGGTCTATCTCCCCTGTCGGACCGTTTCGATGTTTTGCAACAAGAAGTTTTGTCGGAATTGTCGGAGAAATAATCTCAGTATCAGGGCGGTAAATAAACATCACCACATCAGCGTCCTGCTCAATTGCACCTGACTCACGAAGATCAGCTAGCTGGGGTTTTCTCTCACCTCTGTGTTCTACTGCACGTGAAAGCTGAGACGCTGACAGTACTGGTATATTAAGTTCTCGAGCCAAATTCTTGAGAGCCTGGGAAACCATCGATACTTCCTGGACACGACTATCATATCGACGTCCAGGATCAACAAGCTGTAAGTAGTCGACAACAAGAAGTGATAGATTATGCTCCAAATGAAGTCTTCTTGCTTTGCTTCGCATTTCAGTAAGGCTAAGTCCAGGAGTATCATCGATAAATATCGGTGCGTCTCCTAGCTCTCCCATTGCATCTGAAAGTTTGACATAGTCAGAGTCAGAAAGGCGTCCGGTCTTAAATCTCCATGCATCTACATCGGCTTGAGATACAAGAAGTCTATCAACTAACTCTTCTTTACTCATTTCAAGTGAAAAAATACCAACGGCTTGTTTTTCTTTAACTGCAATGTTTTGAGCAATATTTAAAACGAGCGCTGTTTTTCCTTGACCCGGTCTTGCAGCAAGAATTACGAGGTTTGCTTTTTGAAGTCCTGAGAGCATTGCATCAGCATCCGCAAAGCCCGTTTTTACACCACGTAAACCTTCTCCTTTTCGATGCAGTTCATCAATTCTGTCAAAACTTTCTGCAAGTGTGTCTTTAATTTGTATGAAACTTCGTTTTAAATGTCCTTGAGCGATTGAAAAAAGCGAACTTTCAGCTTTATCCAAAATTTCGTTTACTTCTTTATTTTCTTCATATCCCATCTCTGCAATATCCGTTCCAGTCGTAATGAGAGACCGTTTTGCGTATGCATCATGAACCATCATGGCATATGACTGGACATTGGCGGCTGTTGGGACCACATCAACAAGTTCTGTCAAATAGTTTTCTGGAATCTTGTCCATCACCTTTTTTTTCTTAAGCTCTGATGTTAATGTCACAAGATCGATTGGTTTTCTCGCTTCAGAGAGATCAAGCATCGCTTGGAATATGAGACCATTGATGTCGTTGTAAAACTGGGAAGATCTAAGCGTTTCTGAAACTGCACTGATTGCTTCTTTGTCTATAAGAATTGCACCTAATACACTCTGCTCTGCATCGTCATTATGAGGAAGTGTTTTTATTTTTACCATACAGATACCATCATACACAAAATGTATCTTCTACGAAAGATACGTGAGAAAGGTTTCAAAAACAACGTGCACTTCGTGGAATAGGACAACTGTCCATATGCAGCTTTTTTCCGATATGGATAAACTACTGCAAAAGTATTGTAACCATTTCTTGAGGTAGTTTGTCTTTGGTTGATGAAAATTTCGACATCACTTGAGATTCATCTTTTAAATATGTTTCGCTCAGTTCTGTAGCTTTTTCTCCCGTGTAGAGTATACCATGGGTCGAAAGTCCGGAAACAAATGATGGATCAACAAGCGTATCAACATCGACAAGTGTCAGATCATGTTCCTGAAGTTTCCCATGTACTTTTTCAAGTGCTGAAAGTGTACCAAGAAGAAGAGATATACCATCTATATTGATTGAAAAAGTAATTTCATTACTATTTGTTACACCCTTTATTTTCACTCCACCTATTTCATATTCCCCAGGACTATCTATAGTAATTCCTCCATCATATGTGGGAGGTCGTGAATCTTTTTGGTCTAAGTAAAATGCTCCGCTTACATCAGGTGAGGTATCTTGTGGTTTAAGAACAAAAGTTGCAGTTTTCCCTTTTATCTTCACTGATCCTTGTTGAAGAAGTAAAATTTCCATGTAACCCATCCTAACATAGGCCATCTTTCTTGACAAGAGGCCGTAGTGTATCGTAATATCGATCAAAAGCCTTGCGGCTTATTTTCTTCACTTAGTCATACTTATCCGCCCAATTATCTTAGGTCGCAAAAGCTAGTATATTATGAGGAAAGAACGTGTCATCCTCTCATTCATCGCGCTACTTATTGGACTCGCCGTTGCAGGCGGTGCTTTTTATTTGTATCAACAAACACAAAACAAACCTCAAGAAGTGAAAAGTGAAACAGTTGTCAGCATTCCTACACCAACTCCTGATGGGGATTCAGAACTACTTGTTATCGAAAAACCAAAAAATGAAGACGTAATATCATCTAAAACACTTACTGTTTCAGGAAAAACACTCCCTGAGTCAACAGTTGTTGCTCAAACTGAAGTAGATGAACAGGTTGCTATCTCATCAAATAACGGAGATTTTCAATTCACAATTGAAGTTGAAGGTGGTCTCAATATTATTAGTATTACCGCTGTTCTCCCAGACGGCACCGAAGTAAACGAAGAACGTGTGATAACATATTCTGAAGAAGATTTTTAATATGAATAGATCTACAGTATATCTTTGTCTCATCTCAATCGGTTTGTTCACGATTCTTACTCCAGTTGCACATGCACAGTCACCTACTCCAGTCACTACAACACCTAGTCCGACAAACGAATCAATAACAGAAGCACTGTCTGAACAAATTAGTGATTTGAAAGAAAAAATTGCCTCGCGTGTTGCTCAGATGAACTTAGTTGAAAAACGTGGCATTGCTGGAGAAGTAACAGATGTTTCAAGCACGCAGATTTCTATGATAGATATTTATGGAAAAACACGATTTATTGATGTTGATGAAATAACAGAATTTTACGCTCCTGATAACGAAGAAGCATTTGGAATATCAGATATTGAAGAAGGAATGAAACTGAGTATCTTAGGTCTTTATAACAAGCAGTCCGAACGGATTCTTGCTCGATTTGTCGATGTTATTAGTATCCCGGAATTTGTAAATGGTGAAATAACATCTATTGACGAAGATGAATTTTCAATAGATGTGACAAAAAGTGATGGGACTGTTGTAACATTTGACATTGAAAATTCAACAACAACCCAAGAGTATGTTGACGAAGATTTTGTACGATCAGGATTTTCTCAAATGGAGATAGGGCAAAAAGTATTTATCACTGGATTTGCAAATGAGGAAGAAGAAAATCGATATTATGCATCACGTATACTCATTCTTATCGTTGAAGACGAAACTTCAGAGAATGTCCAAGAAGAATAATTTCAAACCCTCATGACTTCTGTCAAACATCTCCAAAAACTTCTCAAAACCAAAAGCCTTGACGCATTTCTGGTGTCATCCTACGCCCATGTTTCTTACCTTACAGGATTTTATGGTTTCTCACAATTTGAACGAGACGCATACGTTTTGGTGACACCAAAAAACATCTATCTATTTACAAACCCTCTCTATAAGGATTCATTTGATCCAAATTCAAAATCTCTTTTGCTCAAGATAACATCGCGAGACAACCCCCTTACCAAACAACTTCACTATGTACTACAAATCGAACATATCAAGTCTGTCGGGTTTGAAGAAGAAAACCTCACAGTATCAGAGTTTACAAAGCTTCAAAAAGACGGCATTGATTTTATCCCAGACACTCTTTCACATCTCAGGATAAAAAAATCTCATGACGAAATACAAAGAATAAAATCTGTTTGCAAACTCACTGATATTGTCTTTGAGGAGTTTGTAAAACAGACCATTGAACCGGGAATTACTGAAGTTAACCTTGCAACACGACTTGAAAAGATAGCTCTTGAGAAAAACGCATCATTTTCTTTTCCAGCAATTGTTGCATTTGGAAAAAACGCTGCTATTCCCCATCATCATTCGGGAGAAACAAAACTCAAGAAAAACGATTTGATTCTAATCGATTTTGGACTGAAGAAAGACAATTACTGTTCTGATATGACACGAACATTTTTTATTGGCAAGCCAACCGAAGAACAAAAAAAAGCATACGCTGTTGTCTTAGAGTCTCAACAAGTAGCAGTTCAACAATGTAACAATGTAACAATGAAGCAATCTACATCTGTCAGTGCAAAAAATATAGACAAAGCCGTCCGTGACTATATAACCTCTCATAACTTTCCAACAATCCCCCATTCCCTCGGACACGGTATTGGTCTTGAAGTTCACGAAGCGCCAAGCCTCTCTCCTCATTCTGAAGACAAACTCACGGAGGGCATGGTCTTTTCCATCGAACCAGGAATCTACCTGCCGGGAAAATTCGGCATCCGCATCGAAGATCTCTATACCATACAAAACGGAAATCTTACCAAACTCACAAATTCGAAATCTGACCTTACTGTTCTCTAAAAAAATGAGTATGAATTTTATCTGCTATGCTTATGGATAGACGTTTTCCAAATGCATTTTTTTCTCCAGAAACAACATCCATCGTTTTAGCAAGTCCAAATATAAATTGACCATTTGTTCCTCCTACGCCAGATAACTTACCCAGGTTATATCCTGCAATATTTAAGAGAGTAAACTCTATCACATCTTTTTTTAAGTTCTCAATTGCATCTGTATTACCTGAATTCATTATTCGATTCCACCTTGTCCATGCACTTCGCATCCGCATTGCAGTTAAAATTGCCCCATGACTTCCTCTCCCTCGCCAAAAATGATCACGCTCACCTATAAATGGTGTAGATATCATATGTCCTACTCCAAAGACACTTTCAATATCCCCACGTGACCCAGATCCTGTTTTCTCAACACCAATTCCGTGTTCTACTCCTACAGATCGAATAAGTGTAGAAAGGTTAGAAAAATATCCATATAACGCCCATCCAGGTTTTTCCGTTTTTGACTCTGAAGGAAAATGCAAAATTGCAAGAGGACCAGCATTCTCTAAAACCTTGTCTGAAACACCATCGAGTAATCTACCTACTCGTGTATAACCAGTTTCTCCTCTTTCTTCTTTTGCTTGAGCAACAGCTCCATCCATTGCATCAGCGCCATACCCCAGAAGAGCTGCAGCCAATCCGAGTCTTTTAAGCTGTCTCTCAGAGATATTCAATTTTCCTTTTGTTACTTTTGATATTGTGTAAGAAAACTCTCGTGGCTCTGCAGCAAGTGCTGCACCAATTGAACCGATAACACCTCCCATTACTGTTATTCTATTTGGAGTAATATATTCTTTTGATGCTAAGAAATCAGACAGATCACGTGCATGAGTTTGTGACCTACCAATGTGTCCCCCTGATTGCACCAGCCTTTCATTGATACTTTTTCTTACGTTGCTTATTCTATCTCCTACATGTGTCTGTAGCTTTTCCATAGCTGGATTGTAGAGAGAATACTATTTTTTTGCAATCAATTAAGTATTGACTTTATTTTGATAAAGTGATATACTTTATTATACTAAAGTGATGAAGTATAGACCAAGCAAAAAAGAAGTTGAACTTTTTCACGCAATTCTCAAGCTTAATACTGAAACAGAAGCAACGGACTTTTTGCGCGATCTTCTTACAGAAGCTGAGCTGAAGGAATTTGCCAATCGCTGGAGAGTCGCCAGAATGCTTGATCAAAAAGTTCAGTACATGCAAATTGAGCGTGAAACAGGCATGAGCTCGACAACTATCGCGCGTATTCAAAAATGGCTGACGAATGGAATGAACGGCTATCAACTTATGCTCAAAAAAACTCAAACTTTATAAACTCTATACTTCAATGCTATATAGTATTGAAGTGACATAGCAAAAATATGAAATACGTTAAGATTAATACGAATAATCATCATGCTACACCCGATTTTTCGGCGGTGTAGTTTTTTGTGTTTATAAACAAAAGGAACATCCGCCGCAAGGCGGTTTTTTTAATGGAATGGTATGAAAGTACAAAAGCTAAACATTATTAACAATAATAAGTTAAGTCAAATCATGCGGCGTTCATATGAACGAAATAATATGATTTCTACCCCTGTGAAGCAGATACTCGAGAATGTACGTCAAAGAGGTGACGACATATTGATTACAAAATATCGTAAGCGCTATGGTAAATCATTTAAATTAGAAGTAAATAAAAACGATACCAAAACAGCATATTCAAACATTTCTCCAGAATTTATCAAGTCTCTAAAACAAGCAAAAGATAACATCACCAAGGTTTGTTTAACTGAAAAACAATCAACCTCTATGAAAATATGTAATGTAGAAGACGGAATACGTGTCTGGCGAGAATGGAGAGCAATTGAGAAGGTTGGTCTCTACATTCCTGGTGGAAAAGCGGTTTATCCATCGTCTGTGCTTATGACAGGCATTCCTGCGATCATTGCCGGATGCAGTGAAATCGTTCTATGCACACCACCGGACAATTCTGGCAATATCCCCTCCCCAACTCTTATCGCTGCAGATAGTCTTGGAATTAAAAAAATTTTTAAGGTTGGAGGAGCAGAGGCAATAGGTGCCATGGCATTTGGAACAGAAACAATTCCAAACGTTTACAAAATTTTTGGGGCGGGAAATTCATATGTTACGGAAGCTAAACTTCAAGTATTTGGAACTGTAAATATTGATATGCCAGCCGGTCCATCAGAGGTATTTATTATTGCTGATGATACAGCAAATCCAGCATACATAGCGGCTGATCTTTTGGCAGATGGCGAACATGGTGAAGACTCTGCATGTGTTCTATTAACAACATCCAGGGTAGTTGCAAATAAAACTATTACGGAAATTAACAACCAATTAAAACATTTATCAACAGCAGAAAGAGTTCGTGAGTCATTACGAAGGTATGGACTCATTGCCATTGTCGATTCTTTAGATGAGGCGATCGCTTTTTCAAACGAATATGCACCTGAACATTTGGAAATCATGACAAGAAATCCAAATCAAGTTTTACAAAAAATCACAAATGCTGGATCTGTTTTTCTCGGATCTTGGACGACAAAGTCATCAGGAGACTATGCAACAGGAGCAAATCACGTGCTTCCTACTGGTGGAATGGCAAAAATGTTTCCTTCACTCTCTATAGAAAGCTTTGGAAGAATGATGCAAGTACAAAAAGTTAGCTCAAAAAAGTCGCTTGCAAAAATACGAAAAACTATTGAGACGTTTGGGGAAACTGAGAACCTCCCTGCTCACAAAAACGCAACATCTATAAGATTTAAAGAAGGAGGTGATATTTATGAATCCTGAAAACAAATTTGTAAGAGAACCAATTGGTCAACAATTTAACGAAAATGAGAGCTATAAGCCAAGTGTACCGTTTTTCAAATTTCAAGAAACTACAATGAATATTGTTATCCCTAAAGGCGAACAATTCAATGGGGTTATGCAATTCTTTAATGAAATTGGTCTGGAAATTCCTGAAAACAGAAATCCAAGAGACTTCAAAATTCCAGTTAGAAATATACCGTTGATTCTCATACCTTTTCGTGCGGGAGACATTCCAAAGATAGTTCTTGATAATCGTTCAAGTGCCAAAGCAGGGATTACAGGTTCAGATGTTATATGGGAATCCAGTTATGATCTGGGTACTGATCGAAATGAAGGAGAAACACTCCCACTAGATGAGTTAGTGGAAGATCCACCAAAATCATCATTGTATCTAGGAGCGACACAGGAATACGCAGATATTATTATCGATAAATTTGAAAGGGATATAGAGCCAACTGATCTGAATGGAAAAACAATAGTAACTATTTACCCAAATATTACAAAAGAATATCTCAAATCGAAAAACATGGATAGATCACAAATTTATACAATAAGTGGTCAAGATGAAGCAGCTCAATATGTCTTCAATTTAGAAGGTATATTAGGAATAAAAAGCACTGGTAAAACGATTGAGGCAAATCGGATAGTAATAATCGACGAATTCTTTGAAGTTGCAACAATTCTTGCAACATTTGGAACTGATAAACTCACTACAAGAGATATGCAGTTATTAAACGACCTTAGGGAAATGACCTGGCTTGCCCTAAAGAAACGTGGAATGGTATGATACAGCTATGATTGTACAAACATTAAAAGGCTTTCGGGATCCTTCGGCAAGCTCAGGACTAGCTTTTTTGCTTGAAGGGAGCTACCTATGATAATTCAGACGCTGAAAGGATTCCGAGATTTCTTACCGCAAGAAGCTCGGAAGAGACAATATGTCATAAACACCTTAAAATCGGTGTTTGAGTCGTATGGTTTTGAACCTCTTGAAACACCTGCCTTAGAATATGAAGAAATCCTCACTGGAAAATATGGCGAGGAGGGAGACAAGCTCATGTACCGCTTCACAGACAACGGAGGGCGACGTGTCGCGATGAGATACGATCAGACAGTTCCTTTGGCCCGCGTCGTAGCACAGTATGGTTCGGTAAACTCACCACAGGGTCAACCCATCCTCCCTCTTCCCTTCAAACGCTACCAGATCCAAAACGTTTGGCGCGCAGACAATACCCAAAAAGGTCGATTCCGTGAATTTCTCCAGTGTGATATTGATACTGTCGGCTCAGAGTCACCAACAGCCGATGCGGAAATCGTTGCTTCCGTAAATGCTTCATTTGAGAAATTAGGGTTTAAAGATTTTATGATTCAAATCAATGATCGCTCTCTTTTCGGCGATCTCCCGCCCCAAGCAATTCTCATCATTGATAAATTGGAAAAACAAGGCAAAGAGCAAGTTGAGCAAGAACTCGTTGAAAAAGGCTTTGCAAAAAATCTTATCGATGATCTGGTAAGCAAAGAGCAACCAGCATCAATCGTAACGATTATGCACCAAGCAAAATCGATGGGTGTTGCAGATGAAAGACTTATATTTAACCCATCGCTTGCACGTGGTCTTGACTACTACACAGGAATGATTATCGAGGTGACCATCGCCAACTATCCTGTCGGCTCTGTCGGTGGTGGCGGACGATATGATAAGCTTATTGGCATGTTCGCAAAGCAGGATTATCCTGCTGTTGGATTTGCTTTTGGATTTGATCGTGTTCTGGAAGCGATGAATGAACAGAACCTCTTCCCACCTTCTTTGACGAATGGAACGCGAGTACTTGTCTCGATTTTTAATGCAGAGCTTGAAAGAGATTCGATTGCAGTAAGCTCTCAACTTCGCGCAAACGATATTAACACCGAACTCTGGCTCGATCGGGATGTAAAGATGGAGCGTCAACTCAAGTACGCTGATCAAAAAGGTATTCCTTACGTAATAGTCTTAGGGCCTGAAGAAAAAGAAAAAAATGTAGTAACGCTTAAGGATATGAAGACACGGAAACAGAAACTAGTGACTTTGGAAGAAGCTATAGCCACTCTCTCGAATTAACATACTCCATTGATCAAACGTATTCCAATCTATCCGTTATTCTGGCCCGCTCCGCCAAAGCTTTAGCGAGGCGAGCTTGTCCAGAAT
>Ga0066639_10001041_pt1 | contig 24883 bp, 17 predicted proteins | sample CryGeyCG2114_010_2_FD_59504 | JGI IMG/M metagenome (GOLD analysis project Ga0066639, IMG submission 59504) | Groundwater microbial communities from aquifer - Crystal Geyser CG10_big_fil_rev_8/21/14_0.10 | ecosystem: Environmental > Aquatic > Deep subsurface > Groundwater | place: USA: Utah...
AAAACTTTTTCCGGATAATAAATTTTCTCTTATTTATTCAAAGATTACCCTACAACATATGGATCAGAAATATGCGACTAAATATTTAAAAGAATTCCTAAGAGTCTTAAAGCCTAACGGGCTTTTGTTATTTCAGTTGCCAAGCAAAAAAGTAGAAAAGGGAAATAAAAACTTTCGTTCGCGCGTGAAGGAATGGATTCCAGATTGGTTAATGTGGTTTTATAGAAAACTAACTCCGAACGCTCGGCCATTAATTGAAATGTACGGAATTAATAAAGAAAAAATAGTTCGGCTTATGGAAGATGACGGCGCAAAAGTGATTGATATAAAACAAACCAATGAAGCAGGAGAAAAATGGATTAGCTATCAATATATTGTAAGAAAAATGGATGATAAAAAAAAATTAAACTTGGGTTGCGGACGAGATATAAAAACTGGTTGGATTAATTTAGATTCACATGCTCTGCCGGGCGTTGACATAATTCATAATATCTCAAATCTTCCTTTGCCATTTTATCAGGATCAATTCGATGAGATCTTATGTAATGACATTTTGGAACATATGACTGATTACATCCCAGTGCTTCGTGATTTACATAGAATCACAAAGCCAGGAGGAAAAATAATTATCAGAGTTCCACATTTTACCTCAAGGAACAACTTTGTTGATCCAACGCACAAACGTTTATTCTCTGCTCATACCTTTGATTTCTTTGCGGTTAGTAGCCCTTTTTCAAAATCAAAAGAACGCGAATATTATTTTGATTTTCATTTCAGTAAAATCAAAAAGCGAACTCTTACTTTTGAAACGAATTCGCGCTTGTTTTTCTATAATCGAATCATTTCTTTGTTCGTTAACCGAAGCTGGAAAACTCAATTTTACTTTGAAGCTACAGGAATTTCACGTATTTTCCCAGCGCAAAATATTATTGTTGAACTTATAAAATAACTGTTCTAAAAGATTTGAGATTTCCACGATTGTGAACCTATCATCACCTGTTGCGGCAACATAAGCGTAATTTCCTACAACATGCAAGCCAGTTGCGCGCCCGATAATACCGCCAATAAAAAGGATGTTTTGGATTGTCTTTAACGGAAAAAATATTCATTTCACTTATTTTCAATCTTCAAGGACCAAGCAAGGGGTCCTGTAACCATTAACCCTGCTATTAAAAATTTTTTCATGATTTAAAATTACCAAAAAATGCTAACGAAAGCAACACTATATTATCTATTTAAATATTGATCATTGATAAACACCTTGACGATGACCAACTTTAATTATCAAAACAATAAGTTCTGATTTGTAAACTTCGTATATGATTCGGAACGGCCATACTTCATAAGAGTATTGCCCCTTGCGCTCGCCTTTTAAATTCTTCCCAATAAAAGGATCGCTCCGCATAATTGTAAAAGCGGCGTAAATGCGTCTTTTATAATGTTTGTCTATTTTTTCTATTTCGCGTTGAACTCTTTTTGGAATGACGACCCGATACCGCGCTAACTTTTTTGCTTTCATTGTTTAGAATAAATCCTTCTTTTTTCAATAAATCCTCTAAGATTATGTAATCGCCTTTTTTGAACTCTCTACGCGCCTCCTTTATATCTTTATCCAAATTCGGAAAATCTTTCATAACATCAAGAGTCTCCGCCCATGACTCAAATTCTAAGGCAGACATAATAACCGCCTTTGGCCGGCCTCTTTCTGTTAAAGTGTAATATTTATTTGGCTTTTGCACTTCCTTTGCAATATCAAATATTTTTTTCCTTGCCTCGGAAATAGGCAATGTTGTTTTTATATCCATAGCCCAACTTTTTAAAGATAATTAATTTATGCGACTATATGTACATAATAATGCACATTTACATTAAAGTCAATATTTTATCCACCGCCTCCAAAACTCTCTCAACTCTCGTATTTTCAAGCGCCTGCTTATGCTCCTCCGGCTTGCCGGCTCGCTTTAAAACAAACGACGATGGTTTTAAATTGCCTTCGGGCAAGATTTGAATACTTTGTTCGTCTAAAGGCGGCTGTTCGCGCGGGTCGCACGGACCGCAGATATCTATAAGAGGAACTTTAAGCGCGTGCGCGATATAGATCGGTCCGGTGTCAACCGCGATATACAAATTCAACCGCTTAATTAAAGACGGCAATTCTTCAAGCGTAAAATCAACGGCTTTAAAAAAACTGTTGCCCTTCAACCCCGGCTCAGGGACTAATTTTTCTATGAGAGAATCAATTCTTTTCTCGTCGTTTTTACTTCCCAAAAACATAACTTTTGCGTTGTATTTCTCCACAATATATTCCGCCACTTTTTTAAAATTCTCATCGCCCCATTCTTTTATTTTATTGCCGGCGGTAATGCTTATGCCAATAAGTTTATCATTATTATCAATGTTATTTTCTTTTAGCCAGTTTGCGGTTTTTTCTTCTCCGGCGGGCGAAGAAAAAACTTCCTTAATTTCCTGCCTTTCCTCAACCGATTCAATTCCCAAAGACTCTAAAAGTTTTGTGTAAAATGACGGCAGATAAGTATGGTCGCGATAGAAAAATTTATAATTATTCAGCCAGTCGGTAAAAATTTCAGTTAGCGGCCGTTTTCGCCGCGTTAAAGTTACGCGGTTTGGAATAAACCCGAAGAGTGAAACCAAAGAACCATACGGGTTGCCTTGCAGATTTATACTCCAGTCAAATTTTCCTCGCTTCACCGTTTTTAATGTCTGATTTATAAGATGACTGCTTCTAAAGCGTATTATTTCGTCAATTCGCGGATTATTTTTAATAATGCCTGAAATTTTATCCTGAACCAAAACAGCTAAAAAACAATTCGGGTATTTTTCTTTAATGGCGCGGAGCACCGGAGTTACACACACCAAATCGCCAACACGGGTTAGATTTGGAATCACTAAAATGCGCGAGTTTCCCAAATTAATATTTTTTTTGCGGCGCGAACTTAAATATAAAAAAATCGGCGAGAACAGAATCGCCACTACAATTAAAACCCATTTTCGTATGTGATAATAATAAACTTTTAATCTCATTCTTTTTTATGGAGCTTTAAAATCTTTTCGATTATTTTCGAAGTAGAAATTCCATTGTGCTGTTTTAATATATGAATCTCTCCGCCATTTTCTTTAACTACTTTAGCCTCTACGCAGTTTTCTCCCCATTCCAAGCCATTGCAATGAATATGAGGCTTTATTTGCTCTAGAACAACCCTGGGATCAGATTCATCGAAAAGAGATACATAATCAACACCATCTATCGCTGAAACCATCAGAGCTCTATCTTGTTCTGGGATAATCGGCCGATCCTCGCCCTTGTAAGATTTAACTGACTTGTCACTGTTTATAAAAACTATTAGACAATCGCCTTTGCTCTTTGCTTCACGAAAAGCTTTAATATGGCCCGCGTGCAAAATATCAAAACTACCATTAAAAGTTACAATTTTCTTTCCCTGGTTTTTAAACTCTTCAACAATCAACAAGAGTTCGTTTAAAGATTTAAGCATTATGCACGAAACTAATGAATTCCAAAGTTTTCTTTGCTGTCTTGTCCCAAGAGAAAGTTTTTGAACGCGCAATCCCAGCTTTTACTAAATTTTCTCTTAAAGTTTTATCTGTTACAATCTTAGTCATCGCTTCTGCAATATCCGTGGAATTTATAGGATTTACAAGTAAAGCTGCGTTTTTTCCAATTTCAGATGGACCGAAAATATTTGAAGTTATCACGGGCGTTCCACATGCCATTGCCTCTAAAACTGGAAAACCAAAACCCTCAATAATACTTGGGAAAACAAGAGCTTCTGCACGTTTGTAGGCATAAGACAATTCACCGTCTTTTAAGTAACCTATAAATTCAACATAGCTCTCTACTCCTTTTTCTTTAATATACTTTTTGATCTCGCCAGAGTAGTTAGCGCCAAACTTTCCAGCTAAAACCAATCTGTGCGGAAATTCGGGACTTTTCTGTTTGAATTCCTGCAAAGCTTTAATAATACTTATAATGTTTTTCCTTTCTTTTATAACGCCAGCGTAGAAAAAGAATTTTTCAGGAAGCTTGATTTTTTCTTCAGGAACTTCGCAGATATTTTTAAATCCCATATGTATCGTGGTTATTTTACTTGCAGGAATTCCAAAAAGATTTATAACGTCTTTTTTTGTTGATTCAGAGACTGCGATGAGTGCGTCTGCTTTTTTAAGAGAATGCTTATGGTAATAGGAAATTAGGATATTTCGTAAAACTTCTCGGTTCGTTTTCGAGTCTAAGTATTTATAAGGAAAGTCTTGAATAATTACGATTGATTTTTTTAGTTTAAAGCTTAATGGGAGAACCGGAGTTTGAAGAATATAAACATCAGACTCTGGATGAACTTTTAATTTATCTAACCAAAATCTCCCTCCGCCTAGAACTCTTATGTCGAAACTTCCTGGAAGGTTTAGGCTTGCAGTTGGTTCGTTCTTTAAAAATATTGTATATTTATTTTCGTGGTCGTTTCTTAAAAGTCCGGCGGTCCATTCGTAAATTGAACGGGCAAGCCCGCCTGGTTCGCTTTCTGCGTATGGATGTAAAACTATTCCAATTTTCATTCCTCACATAACAAAGACTGCGACGAAGTCGTAATCTTGAGGTTAATATTTATATCTTCCTTTTTTTGAACATATCTGTATAAGTTGTTTCCTCTTTATAATTGCCTTGGTTGTGTGCATAATTCATGCGCTTTTTATTATAAATTCTTTAATAGCATACGCTCTTTTCTCCCAAGTGAACTTTTCCACTTTTGCGCGTGCGTTTTTTGTTTTTTCATCTGCTTGATTCTTTTCCTTGACGACTTTCTGGATTGACTCTGTAAGCGATAATGGATTATCCGGCTCGTAAAAACTGACTTCGTTTTTATTTACAATTTCTTCAATTGCAGGAGTTTTGCTCGCAACAATGGGACGCATCACTGCCATATATTCAAACAATTTCATTGGGGAAGTCTGCCGATAAGAATAGTCATTTGTTTTTATACCTAATTGCAACAATACATCAGCGGCTGACTCCCACAAGGGAATTTCTTTATAATCTCTGTGGCCAACGCATACTATATTTTCAGGAATGCGATCTTTTCCGGTCACATCTTTTAGTTGCGTTTCAGTAGTCCCCACTATATAAAAAACATAAGTTTCTGGCAAATGGTTTGCTACATCAATTATGATATCCATCCCTTTCCAATTATATGCGCGTCCGATATATACGATTGTGCGCTTTTCTGCCGGAAGGTCTAAATGCTCTTTAGCTTGTTTTTGCGGAAAAATCTTGAACATTGTTAAATCTATACCGTTTGGGAAAACAAGAATTTTACTGTAATCAAATCCGAAGTGTTTGATTAAATCCTTTTTTATGATTTTATTGATTGCGATTACTCCTTTGACTTTTCTGAAAAAAAATGTGTGGGCGAAGCTTCGCTTTTTTAAAGCGTGAGTCTCGAAAAAATATGACACTCCCAAGAGTGGAATCATAAAAAAAGAGAATTGGTCTAAATCAATAGTGTAGATAATAAATTTTTCTCTCTTTAGTCTTTTGAATAATAAGTAAAAGAAATAAGAGTATGCAAAAGTTAAAGCAGATAAATTAAAACCAAATCTTGTTTTAGGAAAAATGTTTACTATCGGAAGTTTTTTAATTTTTATTTTATCTCGCAAACCGTAAAACTTATGGATGCTTGATTTGTTCTTATTTTTTTTGTTTGGAAGAATTAATTCTAAATCTATTCCTTGCTTAATAAATGCTTCGCACATTTTAGCCAACTGTATGCCGTGCGCCTTTTCATTTGGCATCCTTGCGTTTGCGATATAGTAAACTCTTCTATCCATAACTATCTATAACTATTCAGATTGCAATTCTGCTTCCCTGACCTTTTCCTCTTTCCATATAAATTTAGTATAAACGGAATAATTAAAAATTAAGCCGACTAAAACTCCTAAAACGTTAAATCCTCTTAATATCATTGCCGCATCTCTGGCGACTAATTCACCAACCCTGACCATAATCCATTGAATAAAAAGAGAAAGAGCTACCATAAAATTGAACTGCAAAAATTTCTTGAAAAATCTTCGCGACAAAAGGATTCTCTGCTCCGGAAAAGTAAAAATATTATTCAAGCTGAATGTGATAAATATTGAAACTTCCGCGCCTAAAAGAGCTGCTAGAGCCGGACTAAAAACTTTAAGCTGAAGCCCAAAAATCTCAAAAAAAGAAGCCTGGATTATAAATCCTATAGTGCCGACAATTCCAATTTTAAAAAGACGTATATTTTTCAATTCTCTAAATTGAAAAGTCAGGACTGCGCGTAAAATATGTTTGATGTCGGATAACATTGTAAAATTCAAAAAGTAAAACAATTATCACCAAATTTATAAAAATTACCCCGCGCTTATAAAATTATTCCCCGAGCGAAGTCGAGGGGATACTTTATTTTTTACTGCCACTTGCCCCATTCCCTTATTATCAATTTCTCTTTCTTTTTTCTTTCCCAGCTCTTAATTTGCTTCTCGCGTCTCCGAACTTCCTCAAAATTATCATATTCTTCAAGATAAACCAATCTTTGCTGCGGATGTCTTTCCGTATATCTCGATCCCAAACCAGATAAGTGTTGAATACATCTTTTATCCGCCTGCCGAGTAATAAATGCGATCCATCCAGGCATTTAACGATATATAGATACCACTTCCATATCATATTTATTGTAAGCCCTCGACAAGCTCGGGCAGTAATTCTGATTTCCAATAACAACTCTTGAGCGAAGTCAAAAGCGTCTTTTAAGAAAGAATTTTTCTAAATTTTCTGATTGATTCTGAAATGTCATACCGTCTAATCCACTTTTTGAAAAGCGATTTTATTTTGGCCAGATTTTTTTTATTCATTGACGCCAACTCCTTTGTTTTTTTTGCGAACGATTCCATATCGCCCGGATGAACCAAAAATTTATAGGTCTCTTTAGGAACAATGTCGCGGACCCCGCCGACATCAGTTGCGACAAACGGAGTTTCAGACGCCATTGACTCTAATAAAACATGCGGAAAGCCCTCTTCGTCTGAAGGCATAATAAAAACATCGGCAAGAGAATAATAATCCGATAATTGGCGGTTTGGAACAGCGCCCAAAAAACGAACTTTTTCACTTAAACCGCAATTTTTGATTTTTAATTCAATCTTTTCCTTTTCGGGTCCCTCGCCAATCACAAGAAGTATAAATGATGAATTATGGGTTATGATATTAAGATTTCTTAAGATTTCAGGCAAGTAATGAGCTCCCTTGCGTTTTGAAAGCCGGTGAACAAATAAAATAATTTTATCATTGCTTTTTGCGCCAAGCCTTTTTCTTAAAGTATTCCGTTTAATTCGTGATTTATAATTCTTAACTCCACTTAAATCAATCCAGTTAGGCATTACAAAAATTCTCTCAAGCGGTATATGATAATGTTTGGCGTATTGCTTTTTAAGTCCATTGGTTCCTGTCACTAAATTCACGCGCTTGTAAACTATTCGCTCAAACCAGTCGCGAAACAAATTCCGCCTGTATTTCCACGGTTCGCCGCAATTCCAATAAAAAATCCTTCCGCCAAAAATCTTTACAATCAAACCGGCGCAAAAAGCAGAAAGAAACGAATAATGAATATAAAAATCTCTTGTGCCTGTTAACCGTATAAAAAATAATCTTGAGAGCGTTTCTATAAAACGAAGAGGTAAAAACGACGAACTTAAAATTGACGCCTTTCTATAGCCTAATTCTGCCGGAGGAATACTTCCTTTTTCAATAAATAAGTGGATTGAAAAACTATCTGAAATAATCGGCAAGAATCCGTGCATAGAACTGAAATGAGTTGCGTCGTTTTTTTCATATCTTGGCAGAACATAACAAAGCTTTTGAATTTTATTATAATAAGTAAATTCAAGCGATTCTCGATATTTTTTTAGATATTGTCTTTTGGTAATCAAATCATCGGCAGTTTTTAAGGCATTTGCCGCAAGCTTGCTTCTTAGCTGTTTATCTTGAATCAAACTTTCAATTGCTTTAATTAATTGTATCTTATCGCCTACAGGAACAATCTTGCCGTTAATCCGCGCGCCGTGTCCATCTAAATTTGGATCTTTTACCAACTCTCGCGCTATACCGACATCCGTCATCACAATAGGAAGTCCGGCAGCCATCGCTTCAACTATGCTAAGGCAGTATCCCTCGTAATTTGACGTTAATAAAAATAAATCTGCGGACTTGTAATACGAAGTCAAATCATTGCTCCATTCCTCAAATTTCACATTATTTACAATGCCAAGATGCCGCATTAAATGTTCAAGGTAAGTTTTTCGCGGACCTTCGCCTACGACCAACAATAAACTTTTAGGATATTTCTTGGCGACAATTTGCATTGCCCGCATCGCAAGGTCTATATTCTTTTCTTTAGACAAACGCCCGGCCATCAAAATTATAAAATCGTAGTTTTTATATATTTGACGCAAATCAATTTTAACTTTGGCGTTTTGGTATTTTTTAACATCAATTAAAATCGGCAGTTTATAGATTCTGGATTCCGAAATATTAAATCGGGAAATTAATGAAGTTTTAATGCGCTCGGATACGACTCTTATTCCGTCGGCTCTCGGAATAATAAATTTTGATATAAGGATACGGATTCTATTTTTAATATAAATCCGAAAATAAGGACTTAAGAAATCAGTGTGAATCTGAACTTGAAGAGGAAGCTTAAATCTGAACTTTATAAAAAATCCCGCAAATCCGGTTTCAAACGGATCTTGCGCAGTTATAACAATGTCAGAAATTGCATTCGGTCCGTAATGGACAAATCCGCCCTTTTCCGATAATTTAAAAATGATTCGCTTTGCAATCCTGCACGCATCCAAGATATAAAATATTTTACTCAAAGAATTCGTCGGATAAACAAAAACATTGTCAGAAATTTTAGATTTTATATTTAAAGTTTTAGATTTCGCAAACACGATAATGTGCAGTTCATCAAAAATCTTTCCGTATTCAATCATCCGCTTCCTTACAACGGATTTTTCCTCAAAAATTTTATTATCGGTTGAAAACATTAAAACGCGCATAAGACATATTCGCCGCTTCATTATTGGGCAAAGCCGAAGAATTTTACTGCCATCCTCCAATCTCTAACCCTAAAATAAACAGGCGATATTTAAAATTTCGGCAAGTAACTACTATAATATTATCCCAAGCTCTTATGTTTCGTAAATAAAAGATGCCCCCGACGCTTGCGCTAGGAGCATATTACCTTATTGTTCTTCTAAAGTCAGTCATCTCTTCATCAATGAGATGAAAATGACCGCCGTCTATGTTTGGGAAGGAAACGTATGCATCGCTCATCTTCATCAATTAAGAGAAATAGGCGATACTTTATTCCTGCTCTGCAAGACTTCCAACCGGCCAAAGCATCTCGGTAATGAACCTGCTTCATCCTACTGCGTTCTACCTTAGACATTTCGCTTACCAAAACTAGCTTATCATAAGCAACGCCAGCATTTAAGCCACCACAATCAGTGCCAACGAGCGCTGCCTGGAGTTCCTTTTTGAACTCTTCTTTGTCGGTTGGCAGTAGTTTACCTAAATCATCCTTCTTAAGGATTATTCTAAAACTCCAAGAGTCTTCAGAATCCGGCTCCGGAACTGTCTCCTGTGGTAATAACGAAGTTTTCCGCGGTTTGTGTTTCTTTTTCCTATAAGATTTTCCAATACCAATCTCCGGAACTGTTGTTTTAGAAGGAAGTAAGTCGGAAACATCTTCTCCCGGAAATCTTAAAACATATTGGCGGATCAAATCCTTCCCGTTATAGTGGACTAATTCAACTTGACCGAGAGCCCAATTAAGATGCGCGCGATCCATAGTCAACCATTGCATCTCAAGTAAACGGTGCTCGTCTAATTGGGAACTAATTTCCCGGACAGCTCGTCTCAGCCTTTTTCGTTCTTTGCGATAAGGATCGTCTAGAGTATTTAGTCGTAGCTTCAGTGATTCAAGCTCTGATATTTCTACCTTCAAGTCCCGACGTAATCCGGCAAGATGTTCTTCCGCTCCATTTTCTATGACATTTTCTATGATAGGACCGATGCCTTTTATAAGATCTTGCTTTAATTGTATTCTCAATATAGAATGGTTGATTTTTTCTTGAAGGTTTCTTCTGATTTTTTTCCTTTTTTGTATCGCCTGAACCATCCTCGGATTATCTTTTAAAGAAGCGAGCTCTTGTTTCAGTTTGTCTAATTCTTTCTTATACTTTCTACCCGTAGCCAACATTTCTTGCCATTCGGCCAAGAAATCGCTCATCAGCCACTCCTTTTCTAGGGATGGGTTAGCAAAACGGAAAAAAACCTCTTTTGAGGTGCTAATTTAAAAATAGCGTGTTCTAATATTTTCGTCAATTCTCATGGATAATTGCTCGCGCGCCAACCAATCAACTACACCAGGCAAATAGTCGCAAAATAGTGCAGTAATTTTACATCACCGGTCCAAAAACTCTAAGCTTTCCCGCGCAACATCATCCCATGTCCGATTCAATGATATTTCCGAAATCCGCCGAACCGTGTTTTCGTAAAATTCATCGTCAAAAAACCGGACCAATTTTTCTTCCAACTCTTTCCCGTTTTTGGGATTAAACTGAAAATCATCCGGTAGTTGAACAGTTAAACCGTTCTCGCGGCTTATAATAGCCGGAGTTCCCGCGGACAGGCACTCTAAAATAAAATTAGGATTAAATTCAGTAAGCGCCGGGGCAATGCAGACCCTGGCGCGGCCCGCATTCTCTAAAACTTCTTTTTTGTCCAAGCGAGGTAAAATCTTAATATGTTCTCCGTAAACAAGCTCGGTTTTTAATTTCTCCAGATTTTTTCTCTCCGGCCCGTCGCCAATTAAAATAAGCTCGCCTCTCCGCGTCTTTTTCCTCATAGCGTCAAACGCTTTCATTATCAATTTAAGATTTTTATAGTTCACGAACCGACCGGCAAAAAGAATTTCATCGCCCGGCCGGCCTGCCGCGCGCCTTGTCGCTTGCGGCGCCGGATTTAAAATGACTCTGATTTTCTCGGGCGGCACATCATAAAATCTAATATAAAAATCTTTGAGGAATGACGCAGTGACGGCAATTGACCGAGCGCTCTTAAAAACCATTTTGATTTGAGAAAACATCCGCTTGCGGTCGGTAATGTGAAATCCCAACTCGTAATATTTGATAAGCGATTCAAACCGTTCGCCGCGCTCAAGCGCCCGCTCCCAAAGTACATCGCCGCCAACTCTCAAATAAAGCGGCTTCCGCAAAAATTTTGAAACCAGCATAGCAGGCACGCCGGTTGCAGTCGCATCCTGTGCGTAGATTAAATCTGCTCCCCTTGCCGCATTCAAAACTTTCCAAAAATAAAGAAAATAGCGGACTAATCGCGGCAATTCTCTTGAAACCGCGCCTTTTTGTTCACCATATGTTACGACTTTGACGCCGAAACCGCTTTTTTTAAATCGCTCACACAATTCTTTAGAGTGGCTAGCCGGGCCGCCGATGTCAGGCGGATAAATTCCGGTCGCAAATAAAATTTGTTTTTTAACTTTTAGCTTATTAAATATATTTTTCATAGAGCGCGCAATTGCATCCCAACCGTATTTTTCCCAGACAAGTTTTTTCCCGTTAACGGATAACTTTTTATATAACGCTTTATTGGTTAATAATTCTTTAATTTTCATCGCTAAATCTTTCGAATTATCAACTTTAGCAAAAATACCGGTTTCGCCATCCTGTAAAAAATCGGGTATGCCGCCGACTTTAGTTCCGATTACCGGCAAACCCGCGGCCATTGCTTCCAGAAACGAATTACCCAAGCCCTCGGAGCGGGACAAACGAACAAAAACATCCGCGCCCAAAAGATACTCCGGAATCCCCTGAGCCGGAATTTGCCCTAAAAATCTGACATTGTCTTCAACTTTTAAATCAGAGGCTAATTTTTTAAGTTTTTGCTCTTCAGGCCCGCCGCCTATAATTTGAAGCCTAAAACCCGAATCGCTGATTTTTTTTAATTCAGCAGCCGCCTTAATTAAAACATCAACGCCGTTTTTATAAACCAATCGCGACGTGGTAATAATTATAATTTTTGAATTTTGATTTGTAATTTTGATTTTTGAATTTTGATTTTTGAATTTATTTAAATCAACGCCATTGGGAACTACTTCTATAGGACATATAGCTCCATGCCTCTTCGCAAAACCAACCAAATAATGGCTGATTACCGAAATGTAATCGGCTCGCGTAAAAATCATACGCCAAAATCTGTAGGAAAACCCAACTCGGTCCATTATGAATTCTTCCGAGTCGCCTTCCTGAAGAGTTAAAAAAAACGGCACCTTTGGATACCGAAGCTTAAACAATAAAGCGGCAAGGCCGGAATAAGAAGCCATCACAGCCCAAATCGCGTCAAATTTTTCTTTTTTATGCAAGCGTTTAGCTTCCGCGTAAACTCTTAAAATAAAAAGAAGTTTTGAAAATCCCCGACCGTAGTAATCAGCGGTTTTTTTGCCTGTCTGCGTGCGGTTCGCCCGCACAAGCAGGCCCCTGCCTACACGAATAATTTCACCGTTTAAAAAACTCTCTTTACGAGGCCAAGCGCGATTAAATTTTTTCGTAAAAATAAAAAATTTTTTCTCTTTCAACCGGCTTATAATCTCTCGGGTGGCGATTTCAGCTCCGCCTTCAAAAGGCGAATAAGCCAATGAAAATACGGCTATACGGCTATTTTTTTGTGAAAACATATATAATATTTGTATTGTTATTATAACAACTATGGCAAAGAAAAAGGTTCTTTACGTGATAACTAAAGACGACATAGGCGGAGCGCAAAAATACGTCCATGATCTTGCCGCCAACTTGGATAAAGAAAAATTTGAAGCGAAAATTTTATACGGCGGAACTGACATTAAATGGCTCTCAAATAAAATAAAACCGCATTTTTTATTTTTAAACGACTGGCTCTCAATTTTTGAACTCGTCCGAATTTTTGAGCGCGAGCGTCCGGATATCATCCACTTAAACAGCTCCAAAGCCGGCATTATCGGTTCTCTCTCCGCCCGGTTTTACAAACTCTTAAACCGTCTCAGACCTCAAACCTCTAACCTTCAATCCCCCAAAGTAATTTTCACCGCGCACGGCTGGGTTTTTAACCCGACTAATTATATAAACGCGCCAACTCGCCGGTTCTATATTTTACTTCATAAATTCGCGGCTTTGTTTCAAGAAAAAATTATAAACGTCTCGGAATACGATAAAAATATCGCATTTAAATACAATATAGCTCCGGAGAATAAGTTAATTAAAATTTATAACGGCATTGAAAAAAATATTTCTTTTTTAGATAAAAAAACCGCAAGAGAAGAAATCCTAAAAAAACTGGAAGCCGAAAGCTGGAAGCTGGAAGCTAGGTTACCTTGGGTCGGTTCCATCGGCCGACTGACCCCGGAAAAAAACTACGAAACGCTCATACAAGCTGCCGCTCTCGCGCCTGAGGCGTATTTTTTCATAATCGGCAAAGGTTCGGAAAAAAACAAACTCCGGTCGCTCATTGCAAAACTAAATCTTCAAAACAAATTTTTTTTAGTCGATGCCTCGGGCGATGACGCCATCTTTCTAAAAGCGTTTGATATTTTCGTGCTTCCGTCAATTAAGGAAGGTATGCCGTATATTTTACTTGAAGCAATGGCGGCCGGCTTACCCTCTGTCGTAACTGATGCCGGCGGAATGCCTGAAATAATAGAGAACGGCATAGAAGGACTGATAATAAACAAAAAAAACAGTCGAATGCTCGCTGACGCGGTTAAATTATTACTGGCTGACCCAAAGTCCGCTGAAATTTCAGCTAAAGGAGCTTTAGAGAAATCCAGAAAGGATTTTAGTCTGGATAAAATGGTGGATGCGACTGAAAAATTATACTGCCAAGACTAAAAACTATTTAACGTTTCGGAAAGATATTTTGAGTTATCAATGTTCTGAACCGCTATGCCTTTTCTTAAAATTTCTTTTGCTTTTTCAGGCTGTTTTTTTATAAATCTATAAAATTCGTAAGCATTATAATAATAAAACGAAAGATGCGGAGCCCGCTCTATTGCCTGAAGAAGGTATTCCTCGCCTTTTTTCAAATCGTTAAACTGATAAATATAAAGATTGGATAAATTGGAGACAGGCGTGGCGTCTTCCCACTTGGCGGCGGCGTAAATCCAGATTTTCTCCGCTTCTTTATAATCGCCAATTAATTTCATTTGCAAGGCCAACTCCATCCAGCTGTCGTATAAATCGTTATCCTCCTTTAAATCTTCACGCAGTTTTTTAATCGCGTCTAGCGCGTTATCTCTGTCGACATCTCTTAACTCTGCCATAACGTTAATCGGCTTCTCTAAATCAGGTATTGGGGGCAGTTTCCTTTCTACTGTTATTATTGCTTCTGGAGTTTCGGTTTTTGAATTTTCTGTTTTGCTTTTATTTATCTTTAATGAGGCGCTGGTTGCGTTTTGGTTATCGCTATCATTTTGGGCATTATCAATTTTTACCTGAGAATTCCACCAGATAAAAAAGCTTAAAGCTATAATCACAAGAACTATAATTAAAAATATTAACTTTTTCCTTTTCATATTAAAATGATGATTAATCAAAATAGATATTCTAGCTAGAAATTAATTATATTCAAACATTTATAAAAAAACAAGAGCCCGGCATTGCCGGGCTCTTGGCGCTTACCTTGTTTAACTTATGCTAAACAAGTCTCAAGAAAAGCTTAGTTGGAGCTGGTGAAGGTCTCGGTAGGCATATCATTTCCTGGGAGACCTAACACTTGATAACCGTTGGTGTAGTCAAAGTCAGCTATGGTTGGACTGGTTGAAGTTGACGCCGGCGACCAGATAAAGTCGTCATTAGTGTCATCATCAACTCCGCCTGGAGTTACACCAGCATTCAAGCCGGATTGCCCCATATCGCCTGAAGCTGACAACCCTGCCTGCGCATCTTGGTGAGTCACCGGAAATGCCGCATCTCCCAAAAGCTTAACAGTCAAAGATTCAGAACCGGTGGTATTTTCAACTCCAGTAATATCCGCTCTGAAATCAAAGTATCGCGTTTGATCTTTTGGAATCTTATAGGTTGTGGTTGCCCTTGATGGAGCATGAGTACCCCAGTTAGTTGCTGCGGCGCAAGCTGTAGCCGCCTTGTCAAAGTAAATCGCGATGTCAGCGTCATCAACACCTATTGTGTTATTTAATAGTTGTTCATTTCCGTTTGCATAACAGTTAGACGCATTCAAAAGACCTGTTGCGCTAAATGTGGTATCAGCGCTTGAGAATGATGAATCTGTATATGCGTAGAGCGAATACTTTGAGGTAGTGGCGTTTGCCGCGGCAATACCTGTTGAAGAGCTAATTTGGAATGTCGTCTTATAAAGATGAACATCTCCGCCAACAGCTTTAATACTGAATCGATACAAAGGGTAATCAGTCACTGTCTTTAATTGATTTGATGGAACTGATAGCTTAGCGAACACAGGATATGCCTTCATAATTCTTATTCCTTGAACAGTAGTATCTGATGAATTTGGGAAAATGGCGGTTCCGGAAGATGCGCCGGTTCCTTCATTGCCTCCGCCGCTTGCATTGGCATCGCCGTCAAAATCAACTTTCAAGAGATCGCTTGAAAATGTAAGCGGACCGCTTGATGTGACTGCCGCAATATCGCCTTTTACAACCAAGTCTCTAGCTCCTCCTTTTAGCACAACAAAGCTGGTATGTAATGTGCTTGTTGCAAAGTCGCCTGAATCTCTTACCGAAACAATCGCGGTTCCAACTTCTTTCATATTGTCTGTCTCATCATAAAGCGTCAATTTGTTGCCAACCAAGTTAACCGGTGTGTTAGACGCGGTGCCGCTTAACTGAAACGCTACTTGCTTAATTGTGATATCTTCATCAAATGCCGCAAAACGCAATCGCAACAACGTAACATCTGTCTGGCCAGAGTTAACAATTCTGTATCCAGGAGTTGAGTTGTCGGTAACAGTATAGCTTCCGCCTGTTGCCAAAGTCATTCTCTGACCCGGACTATCAGTAACAGTAACAGTTGATGACTGACCTGAAGTCTGGCCTGTTGCGGACTGACTGGTTCCGCCATCAACTCCCCAAGAATAGGCGCCTGTTGCGCTACCTACAATATTACACTTCAATGCTATTCTCTTATTCACTCCTTTTGGAATAATCAATCCAGGACTGTCAAAGGTAAACGCGGATGATGAAGCGCTTGAACCGCCAGGATCTTTAGCATTGCTTCCTGTAGTTAACGATTTATCTCCATCGTAAAGCTGACAGCTTGTTAAGTTCGCGCCTCCTTTAAAGCTGTTGAATTCCGCGTTAAAGGTTGTGAACTTAACATCCTCTCCGGACTGTCCGCCGTCAAAATCGTAATAGGCAAACGTAAACTGATTTATGCCCGATACTACATTTTGCGCAACCGGGATTTGAGGAACTCTGATGGCAATATCCGCGGCTTTAACCGTCATAGTGTTGCCTGAAACCGCCGAGCTTGGAGAAGGCGTAATAGTATCGCCTGTATTATCTCCAACTACTTCAGTCCAGTCAGATGACGGCGTGGTTGAAGCCGAGATAGTATCATTGCTCGCAAAACCCGTATCAAGCTTTGCCAACAGTTTGTAACTGCCTTTTCCAATAGGAAATGTAATTGAATCTGTAAATGTAACTTTTCCGTCAGCGTCAGTGATCGCGTCTGTTGGCCCGGCAAGAATTTTTCCATCAGGTCCGATTAACTTAATATCGTCAACATTCGCGCCGGTTAAAGTGCCATTGCCTGATTCGGTTGGAGCAACTCGGAAAATAATCTGCCCAACTGTTATCGGCTCGCCTTTTACTTCAACCGTGAAACCGCCAATTGGCTGGTCAGCAAGATTAATTGCAACGTTTTGCGCCGGGACCGCAGAATCTTTCTGAACATCAATAGTTGCTTTACCAACAGTGACATTTGAAGCCCAGTAATTTGGGAATGTAGTGGTAAATCCTGTTCCCAAAGTCGGATTTATGCCGTAACCAAAACGTTCTCCGTCAACCGAGATATCAGTTTCTACCCTGTATATATCATATTGAACGGTTCTGTTAGATCCGCCATCAAGCGTTCCTTTAATATCAACTGTGACGTGATTTCCTTTTTTGATAGAAATACCGTCTCCAAATTTGGCAGTGAAATATTTGCCGTCATTAGAAGCGACAACTTCATATCTTTTATCGTCAACTAAAGCATGAAGGTCCGCGATATCGTTGTCGCTGACTGTTCCAACCTGATTCCATCTAAATGCCTTTACTATAACATCTTCAACTGAACCGGCTGTAATCTTGGTTGAGGTAAAGACCATTGTCTTTCCCGCCTCTTCGGTTGTGGTTGAAACTGATTTTGTTACGCCTGTTGCGACAGTAACGCTACCAATCGTAAGTCCTGTGTTAACAGTGTGGGTTGCGCCTGCAAAAGGAAAATTGCCGCTAACTGTCGCGCTTCCTTTTGTATTAACGCTAATAACCGCAAAACTGGCTTTAGAGCCGTCAGAACCGCCTGTTGTTCTGTTAGCTGCAATCCACATTGTTCTGCTTTTGCCGGCCGGAACAACAAAATCTTCAGACAAAATCACCTGATGATTTGAATTTAAAGTTTTCTTAAGGCCGACTTGAACTCCGTCCTCGTCCAAAAGAACGACTCCGGAAAAAGTCGCGTCAGTTGACGGACCTTGCCTTTCTACTGTAATTGAATCAACCGTAACATCTCCATCATTTGAAGCGGTAAATACAACTGCTGTGTAAGGAACTCTTAGAGCATTATTCGGATGCAATTGCGATTCTGGATGCGTGCCTGCAGAAACCGCCAATCCCGTGCCCGGTGGCTGAGGAGATGGAGGACCTGGTGGTGGTGGTGGCGGCGGTGGTGGTGGTGGAGGAGGCTGGCTTGAAACCAAAGAAGTATATTTGGCCCGTGATATAGGACCAAAGTATCCAACTGCTGGCGCAACGCCATTACCTGCCTGCCATTTAGCAACTCCTGCCTGGGTCAACGGACCATAATAAGTTGTCTCATTGCCGGGAGATCCTGGTCCAGAAACAGCTAATTTATATCCAGCGCCGTTCAAGTAAGTTTGAAGACATTTTACATCATTACCAGTTACGCCTAAAAACAAGCTTCGCGAAAAAGCGCAAGTCGGTGAGGACGAATCGCGTTTTAACGCGGCAAGCTGTGCTTGAAGGTCAGCAATCTGTTTTAACAATGATTGAATCTGTTCTTCCAAGCTTTGAGCTTGAACAGTTGTTGGAACAAAAAATACTCCACCAGCAAGAAAGACTACTGTTGTTACAGAAGCCACTGCAGCCACAATTTTTATGCTTAATTTACTCATATTTGTTTTTGTGACTTTTTTTCTTTAATTAGGTTATATTTAATGACCTTTTAATTTCTAATAATTATTAGAAAGTATTCTATCATCGACCCAATACTTTCTTGAATTTCCCGCATCTTTTCTAGACCACAGTCAGCTTCAAGCTGACTGTTTTAGTTATAAAGCCCAGAAAAGACGCGGGACTTTTGATTTTTCTATTTTAACTTAATTTCTGGAAAGATTAACGCTCCTGCTTTTTCTAGCCCTAGCCAGAATCGACCTGTCTGCCGCAGTTAACGCCAATCTTGTTATATCAAATAAAAAACTCGCTTTTGAGCGAGGCTTTTATATCTATAAAATAATCATCTTTCTTTAAAGAAAAATAATTACTGTTATTGATAAATGCTTAGCCTCACTCAAGATGAACTGCATATAACAATACATTCATCCTCTAAGCAAATAAATTATATCAATCCTCAAACTAGAAAAACAATATCAAAATGTGAATAACTCAATCCTGTTTAGTTAATTCTGTCTCCAGGCTTTCAAGTTTGAGCTCATTTAATGTTTATAACGAACTATATTATCCTTTATTACAAATCCACTAACTAAACTAATAAATAAAATAATCTCATAAAGCTATATTTCCCGCACTTTATAATAAGTAGCCGGTCCGCCTGACCCCACTCTCTCTAAAATGCCTTGATTGCATAATCTTTGAATATCATACCTGATAGTTCTCTCGCTAAATTTTGGGAATTCAGAGACAAGGGCTTTTAATTTAATAGGAATATTGCCGGATTGCCGGATTTTTTCTATAATTGCCGATTGCCGGATTGCCGGATTATCCTCTCCCCCATTTGATTGTTTTAATACTATATCTTGACTATTTTTCTCTTTTTTTAATATTGGTATAGAACTGCCGGAATCCGTTGAACTAATTTTTGATTCTGTATGTGAACTTTTTTTATTATGTTGCGCAGTTTTCTTTTCTGATGTAAATACCAAACTGATATCTGATACTTGATTTGAATCCGGCAATGATGCTTCGGCCATTTGCTTAACTAATAAATTAAAATCAGCTAATTCTTGAAGCAGAATATCTGAATTAACCGGCTCAATTTCATATATGGCACTGCCAAATCTTATAAGTCCTTCTAATGCCATAGAAGTTCTAAATACCGGTTCATAATTCCTTCTGCTAACTTCTTCCAAAAGTTGGAAAGCTAATTTTTCTAATCTTTTCCTAAACTCAAGCCTTCTTGCATATACAGAGATTTTTATGAGCGCAAAGCTGATTTCCTGAGCTTTTTTGTCTATATGCATTATTTATATACTACTTAATCCGGCAAAGCATATCAATATTGACAAAATTCGGCAAACTTTGAAGTAAAATTTGCCAGATCTTTGCGTCTTGTAATAAATAGCTTTTTACTATTGCCTTATATTAAATATAAAAATGCGGCATATGCCGCATTTTTATATTATTTATTTCAAATACTCCAGGTTGAAACTGAAAAAACTAAAATTGCCGCAATTATAAATATTGTGACATTTGCAAGAAGCGTGCGATAAGATAAATTTTCATTACTATAACGACTTAATAAATCAATAATTATAAAAATAACGAGAATTCCCAAACTGGCGGCGTTTATAAAACTCATCGGCAATAAACCAATGCCCCAAAAAGCCTCCAATATTAATAAACTTGAAACTGCTGCCGATATTCTTGGCGTGATTTTATAGTTTGATAAATTTTCGTAGCTTTTGTTTATTAACCTGAAAAATTCCGACAAAAGCGCGAACAAAACTGCAAAAATCAACATATATTTTAAAAAGAAAAATTCTGACAAATCCATTAGAAAAAAAATTATAGATACGGCATACAAAATAGATAATTGCAAGAAATAATACCACCTTGCTCTATATATAAAAAAAATACTTTTCAATCCGAGAAGAATATAAAAAAATAATCCGGAAATTAAAAACAAAAAAATCGGGGAAGCAGTCTCGCTCATTCTTGACATCAGCATCAAAACTGAAAATATAAGTCCTAAAAATGACGTGAAATAAGTTGGTCCGTCTGATTTAATGGAAAAGTATAAAATTGTTGCCGATATCAAAAAAAATAAAGTTGGAACAAATCCAAAACTTCCAACTTTAGCTAAAACTAAAAAAATTGCGAATATTGCCGCTTTAAGCGCCAACGCTGATAGCCTTCCCTGAAAAAGTAATCTTAATTTTTGCGCCATCTTTTACCTTGCCTTTTATTATCTTGTCGGCCAGCTTGTCAAGTATAGTTTTTTGAATAAGACGTTTAATAGGCCGAGCCCCAAAATCCGGGTCAAAACCATTATCCACTATATATTTTTTAGCAGTGGAATCAATGGTTATCTTAATTCCTTTCTTGCTCAATTTTGCCTTTAGTAATTCTATTTGCAAATCAACTATTTTCTCAATGTCTTTTCTGTGCAAGGCGTTGAAGATAATGATTTCATCTATCCTGTTCAAAAATTCCGGCTTGAAATTCTTTTTTAATGACTCACTGATTTTAGATTTAAATACTTCTTCTTGTTCTTGCAATTCATTGTTTTCTGAATGAGCAAATCCAAGACTGGACATTTCCTTAAAATAATGAGAGCCGACGTTGGAAGTCATTATAATAATGGAATTTTTAAAATTTATAGTTTTCCCTTTTGAATCAGTTAAATGCCCGTTATCTAAAACTTGAAGCAAGATATTGAAAACTTCCGGATGCGCCTTTTCTATCTCGTCAAACAAAATCAAACTATACGGCCTGTGACGAACGGCTTCGGTTAATTGCCCGCCTTCCTCAAAGCCAACATAACCGGGCGGCGAGCCTATAAGTCGGGAAACTGCGTGCTTTTCCATATATTCAGACATATCAATTCTTATCATTGCTTTTTCGTCATTAAACATAAATTCAGCCAGAGCTTTTGCCAACTCTGTCTTACCTACGCCAGTTGGCCCTAGAAACATAAATGATCCTGTTGGACGATTTTCATCGGATAAACCTGAACGCGCCCTACGAAGAGCATTCGCAACAGCAACTATCCCCTCTTGCTGGCCGATTACTCTGCCCCCTAATACTTCTTCAATGCGCGATAATTTATCGCTTTCTGATTCCATCATTCTTGTTATTGGAATTCCCGTCCATCTTGAAACAACTGAAGCAATATCTTCTTCGTCAACAACTTCTTTTATAAAACTTTGGTCATAATCCGCTTTTTTATTTTTCTTACCCCCTGAAGAAAAGCTACCCTTTAGAGGCGCGCTCTTCGGCTTGAAATGTTTTTTTTCAAAAGCTTTGTATTCTTTTTCCGCCTGCGGAAGCCCTCCATATAAAATTTGGGCAACTTTTTCTAAATCGCCTTCGCGTTCCGCTAATTTCGCTTCTCTTTTCAAATCATCAATAACTCGCCTTAAATCATGAAGCTTTTCAAAATTGATTTTCTCTGCATGCCAAGTCGCGGATAATTCGTCATTTTTAGACTTTAAACTCCCTAGTTCTTTGTCTATTTCTTCTAGACGTTCTTTCTTAGCTGGAGAATTCTCTTTAATAAGCGCCGAGCGTTCAATTTCAAGATGAGTGATTTCCCGTCTCGCTTTTTCTATTTCTCCGGGTAAGCTCTCTGATTCCAGCTTTCTTGCCGCAGACGCCTCATCAATCAAATCAACCGCCTTGTCAGGCAAAAATCTGTCGGTTATATAACGCGCTGAAAGATTAACAGCAGAGATTAAAGCCTCGTCGCTTATTCTTAACCCATGATGAATTTCGTATTTCTCTTTTAATCCGCGCAGAATAGAAACCGCATCTTCAGTTGTCGGCTCTTCAACCAAAATCGGCTGAAACCTGCGTTCTAACGCCGGGTCTTTCTCAATATGGCGTTGATATTCCTTGATGGTGGTCGCGCCGATTGCGTGCAGTTCGCCTCGGGCAAGCGGAGGTTTCAATAAATTTGACGCATCAACCGCTCCTTCAGCGGCGCCTGCACCAACAATCATATGTATTTCGTCAATAAATAAAATCAATCTGCCGGAAGCATTTTGTATCTCACGAATAAAAGCTTTTAATCTATCTTCAAATTCTCCTCTGAATTTTGTGCCGGCAATCAAGGAGCCGAGGTCAAGCATTATAATCTCCTTGTCTTTTAAAGTCTCCGGAACATCGCCTGCGATTATTCTCTGCGCCAGCCCTTCAATAATCGCTGTTTTTCCTACGCCCGGCTCACCGATTAAAACCGGATTATTTTTCGTTCTTCTTGATAAAACTTGAATTATCCTTCTTAACTCTTCGCTTCTGCCAATCACTGGATCTAATTTTCCTTCACGAGCTTGATTAGTTAAATTAATCGCGTATTTTTCCAAAACCTGAAATTTACTTTCCGGAGTTTCGTCGGTTATGCGCATTGAGCCCCTAAGTTGCGCTAAAATTCTAAAAGCCGCGTCGCGCTTTAACCCGCATTTCTCTAAAATGTTTTGCGCTTTTGACGGTCCCTCTAGAATTGAAAGCAAAAGGTGTTCGCAAGAGATAAACTCGTCTTTTTGGCTAAGCGCTATCTTGCCTGCGCGGTCTAAAACCTGCATCAGCTCTTGCGAAAGATAAAGTTGGGCAACGCTTGTTGTCCCAAAAATTTTAGGCAATTTTGCCAGCTCTTCTTCCAAATATTTATTTAAAACTTCAAGGTTTATTCCTGCCTTCACAAGTAACGGCCGAACCAAAGATTGATCGTCAACAAGAAGACTGGAGAGCAAATGAAGCGCGCGGAATTCTCCGTGATTATGCTTTGCGGCTAAATCTTGGGCGTTTTGCAATGCCTCTTGGGCTTTAATTGTGAATTTATGAAAATTGCGCATTGTTTTTATTATTTAAAAATTAAACATTATTCCACCGCATAAAATAAAACGAATGGCGAATTTATAAAAACTTATAATTTACATTATACATATTATCACTCTAGAGTCAAGAGTGCCAATTTATTTTAGATATTTAAATCCATTCCGCATAAAATATAACGAATGAATATTGGGAAATGAAACAAAAAAGCCGCCTAAGAGCCTATTATCTTATAGCGGCATTAGCTGGTATTAGCTGACATTAGCTTGAGAAATACTCAATAAGCCACGGTCTATTCTGCTTCAAAGCAATGAACAAATACTGATGGGCTTGGAGTGACTCGTTTTTAAAAATCAACTGGTCATCCAGAGTACGGGTCGAATCTTTATCCGGTATGCCCCGTAGAAGGGCAGCGATTCCCTCTCGTGTAGCATCAATACTCTTTTTACACAATATGATTTCATTATCCACCAAGCTTATTGCTTTTTCCCGCGTTAAGTTGCTTACTGCAAGCAAACTTTGAATAACACAAGATAGCGCTATCTGCCTTTCAATGTGAAGATGCTTAAGAGTCCGCTCTTCCAGGGCTCTCTTGTAAGTCTTTTCCCAGTCAAACAGTAGTGATGCTAACGGAACGATTCTATTAGAAATAGGTTCAAAAATCTCAACTATGTCTAATAAAACTTCACCTTGGACCAAACGCTCCTTTAGTTTAAAGTGCTCCAACGCCGAGATTTCCTTGGTATCAAGAGGAAGAGGCTGGGCGTCAAATTCCCCTTCTTCAACCTGATAATTCCAACAAGAGATAAAATCCTCAACTGTGCCGCGCCGATAATCCGGATTGTCGATGAACTCCTTAAATGAAATCCATTGCCCGGAGTCAAGTCGCCTTAAAAAGCGATAATCAGAATCAAGCAACTTCTTAAGGAGCTGTTTGACATTAAGACAAGCAACTCCAAAATTATTCCAAAACAGCTCTGGGAATCTCTCAAAAAGCAAACTCAGAAATCCCCGGTAGTCAAATTCCCATCCATATATACCATTGTCACGGTCACTGTTTTGGATCGCATCGCTTTTCTTAATCTCCGCATTGTTACTAAGACTCAATACACTATGATAAGACACCAAGCTTAAATCTTCTGCTCGACTTGACCTCTCAGCCAAATACCTAAGCAAATCCAAAACAGTAAAATTCACAAAATTGCAAAGATTAATGATTTCCCGCAATGTTGGCTTATAAGAGAGCAAATTGTAAGATAGCAATCCCTCATACAAAGTTCGGTAGCAACTTTGCACTTTCATAAACTGGAACGCTGTCAAGCTATTAACCAAATACTGGCTCTTAATCTCTTTCATTTCAAAAAGCTTCTCTTTCAGCTCTTCTCTTCTTTCAGAATCCACGCTTTTCTCCTTTCACAAGGTTGATTGTCCAAAAAACTGCTCCAAAAAACTGTCAAGGAGCTAAAACTATAATAACATAAGCATAATTTTTTTGTCAAGCTTTTGCCTGTGGCTGTCAAAGCCATTTAGAAATTTCATAGTATCGGCCATTTAGAAATTTCATACCTTAG